>Ga0307486_1000005_pt1 | contig 232873 bp, 222 predicted proteins | sample CBIW02metaG_FD_203663 | JGI IMG/M metagenome (GOLD analysis project Ga0307486, IMG submission 203663) | Sea-ice brine microbial communities from Beaufort Sea near Barrow, Alaska, United States - CBIW 0.2 | ecosystem: Environmental > Aquatic > Marine > Coastal | place: USA: Alaska | collected...
CGTCTGAAGAACCACCAAATCGAGACGCTACCTTCAGCCCGAGCCGAAAATCAGGCACACTAGACGAACAACACGTGGCCTAGATTTCCAACAGCGAAACTGGCCTACATTTCACCGAGCGTTGACAATCGACAAACCCTGAGAATTCCTTTTGGGGCACCGCGAGCCGGGCACCGGAACACCCTGCGAGCATGATCGCGATCAGAAGAAACCGCAGGCGTCTAGGCATTCGCACCGTCATTCGAGAATGTCCCGAGTTCCGTGGAACTTCGGTGGTGGCCCGACGATCATCAGGCTACGTTCCCAGTCTCACTCTTGACAGTCGGTACTGACACTCTGCTCGGCGACATGCCGTTGAAGCACGGATCGGGTCGTGAACATCACTCTTCCCACTGCCGCGCTACTGGTCCTGATCGACCCAGTGGCACCGATTCCGATCGCGATCACGTCGTTCGTGGTGGTGGTCGTCGTAGTGATCCTGGTACGGCACCCGCCTATCGACTCTTCACAACAGCGCGGACACATCACCGGGGACGACGCGGGACCATAGGACGTTAGACCTTCTTGACGACGCTCGACTTGAGCTGCATCTGACCAAACCCGTCAACCCTGCAGTCGATGTCGTGGTCACCAACACCATCAACGAGACGGATATTACGCACCTTCGTGCCAACCTTGATCGACGTAGGGCTGCCCTTGACCTTAAGGTCCTTGAGCACCGTCACGGTGTCGCCGTCGGTGAGCGGCGTGCCAAATGCATCCTTGATTACCGCGGACTCCGGCTCAGCATCGGCGGCTTCGGCCTCGCTCGCCGACCACTCGTGCCCACACATCGGGCATACCAACAGGGCACCCATCTCGTAAGCGAGGTCGCTGGAGCAGTTGGGGCACAGCGGCAAAGCGTCAGTCATGGAGTCACTTTTCGAGTTGAGGCGCTGGCTGCGCAGCAACCAATGTACTCCTCGCTGTGGCCGCTCACTGCTGAATGACATCAGCGGTCGGATCTGCTAGCTCAGCGTTCACGTGCGCAGAGGAACCGACAAAGCACATCTCGACACACACTAGAGGGCTGATAGCGTCGACCAGCATGACCCGCCAAGTATTTCTTGCTGCCGCGATCGGTCTGAGCACGGCCGTGCTCGCCTCGTGCGTCCAGCCTTCAGAAGGCCCCGCGATTGTGACGACGACACAGGTTGACAGCAGCGGCGTTGCCACCAGCGCCACTCCCGAAGGGGTCGCCGATCAGCAGTTTCCCGATGTGGTCAAGGCAGAGCTCAACCCAAGTGATGACAAATTCACCATCGCTGTGACGATCTCCTCCCCATACGACTCCCCGGAGCGCTACGCGGACGGGTGGCGCGTGCTCACGCCAGACGGCGACGTGTTGGCCGAGCATGAACTCGCCCACGACCATGCAAGCGAGCAGCCCTTCACCCGCACAAGTAGCGCCTTTACCATCCCCGACGACGTCAGCGAGGTCGAGGTCCAGGGGCGGGACCAGCAGAACGGGTACGGCGGCGAGACCGTTACGGTCACCGTTGCACGCTGACCCCTCTATCGCACTCCACAACACATGCCCCCGCGGATCGACTGGCTAGACGTTAAAGAAGAACTCAATCAGAACGCGACCGCGGCAAGCAAAGGCCGGTGCGTTGGAGGATACAACGCCGCCGGTGATTACACCGACGCTCTGGGTGCTCCCACTGACAACGCACCCCTTTGTCTCAACATCCAGCTTGGCGTTGGCCCGACTATGTACATCGTCATTGCGGTGATCGCCCTCGGCAGCCTGCTCCTAGCGCAACTTTGGTTCCGTCAAGTCCCACTATCGGACTGGGACAGCTCAGCCAGGTTCACCGAGTCGGTACCCACCGTGGTGGCTCACACGACGGTGACGATTACCCCAATGGAAAGTCCGTAGCCCGCACTCACATCGAGTCATGAAGTGATTGGCGAGCTGCGCGCCGCACAAGTCCTTCGCCCCGGTCCCGGGTGTGTGCGGCGTACAGTCGAGTTAGGAGCCGACCCTGGTTCCCCCAATAGTGGGAGTCCGGATGTCCGGCACCAATCAACCTTCCTTGGTTGCCCCCACCTCTTCGTCGGGCAGCATCTCGCCTAGTAACAGGCTGCTCACCCTTGGCGTGCTCGCAGGTTCCTCGATGGAGAACGAGCGCCGGCTACCTATACATCCTCGCCACCTGGACCGGATCGACCCTGACGTGCGGGCACAGATCATTGTTGAGCGAGGGTACGCCGCTGAGTTCCAGTTGGAACCTGGTTACGTCGAGTCGCGCGTGGGCAGGGTCGCGGAACGCGCCGAAGTAATCCAGTCCGCTGACGTGCTTCTTCTGCCTAAGCCGCAAGCGGCTGACGTGGCAGCGCTTCCTGCAGGGCGTGTTCTTTGGGGGTGGCCGCACTGCGTGCAGGATGCAAAAATGACGCAGGCGGCGATCGACCGTCGACTCACGCTTATCGCCTTCGAGGCGATGAACCACTGGTCACCTACGGGTGATTTCGGGTTGCACGTTTTCCACCAAAACAACGAGCTCGCTGGCTATTGCTCCGTGTTGCATGCGTTAAGCCTGACCGGATCGACTGGCGACTACGGGCCGCGCCTGAGCGCGGTCGTGATCGGTTTTGGCGCGACGGCACGCGGTGCTGTGACAGCGCTCAAGGCGCACGGGATCCACAAGATCGAGGTCCTCACGCAACGCGGCGTCGCTGCGGTCGGCTCGCCGATGCGCGGCGCGCACCTCACCCAACTCAACGCCGACCACGGCGCGACCCACCTCAGCGAGGTCCTCTCGCGGGACGGCAACATCTTGCTTCCCGAGTTCTTGACGTCGCACGACGTCGTGGTCAACTGCACGCGCCAGGACGTCGCGGCACCGTTGACCTATTTGCGGACCGAGGACCTAGCGGGGTTCGCGGCGGGAAGCCTGATCATTGACGTCTCATGCGATGAGGGGATGGGCTTCGATTGGGCCAAGCCCACGACGTTCGACGAGCCGATGTTTAAGGTCGGTCAAGGGGTCAGCTATTACGCCGTCGACCACAGCCCTTCGTACCTGTGGAACTCGGCCACGTGGGAGATCAGCGAGGCGATCCTGCCGTTCCTGCGCACGGTCATGGAAGGACCAGCCGCATGGGCGAAGAATCCCACAATCTCTCGTGCGATCGAAGTCCACGACGGGGTGATCACAAACCCGAACATCCTGAGCTTTCAGGGCCGTGATCCGGTCTACCCGCACGCCCCTAGTAAATAGAAATTTTTGCGTCACGGAGACGGTGACGCCGACGGCGCCAACACGCAGGTCAGCGAATGGCCGACGCGGCGTGAGGGCCAGCATCGTCCTGTCCGTACGATGCTGATCGTGACCTCCTTCAGACGCGAAGCGGTGGCCTGATGCCGCCACGCTCCCCGTTACCACAGCGCCACGGGCTCGATGCCGCATGGGTACGCACGCCTGGCACCGGTCCGGAAGGCAAACCGCAGTGGGCGACAATGCGCGATTTCCTTAATGACCGCCTGCCGACCAAAGCGCTGGTCGCAGAAATGCTGGACGCAGGTGAGTTTGTCGACCACGCGGGACGCGCCTGGGGCGGGGAAGAGGCGTACCGGCCCCACTCATTCGTGTGGTTCCACCGCCCGCTCGCACCCGAGATCGTGGTGCCCTTCCCCATCACAGTTCTGGACATGAACGAACGCTTTGTGGTGGTCGACAAGCCTCACTTCATGGCTACGACCCCGCGGGGAAGACACGTCCAGGAGTCTGCCCTGGTCAAGTTGCGCCTCTCCTTGGACCTGCCTGAACTCGTTCCCGCGCACCGGCTGGACCGCCTTACCGCCGGCGTGCTGGTGTTCACCGCGCGCCGCGAATACCGCGCCGCCTACGCCGGGGTGTTCCAGTCACGCAGCGCGCTCAAGACCTACGAGGCGTTGGCGCTTTACGACCCGGCGCTCGAGTTCCCGCGCCGCCTCATCGGCCGAATCGAGAAACGGCGAGGGAGCCTACAGGCCGAGTTGGTGCCCGGGGAACCCAATGCGGAGACCGTCGTGGAACTCGTGGAGACACGGGGCCAGCACGCACGCTATCCGCTTATCCCCGTCACCGGCAAAACGCACCAGCTGCGCGTGCAGATGGCCGCTTTGGGGATCCCGATCGTGGGCGACTCGCTCTATCCCACCGTCATGGACGTCGACCCGGGCGACTTCACCGCCCCCTTGCAGCTCGTTGCGCGCCGACTGCGCTTCACAGACCCGCTCGACCACACCCCTGGAACTATGCGAGCATGTCCGCGCTTGAGTGGCCGGATACGACGCCTTGACGCGCAAGCCTGCTCGGAACGTACCGTCGGCAATCCGGCGCCGAGTTTTCTCGCCGCCTAGTTGTTGAAGCGGAACTCCACCACGTTCCGTAGCCGAACACCATCACGATCTGTGGAGGCCCACGTCGCTAGACGCGGCAACCTGCGCGCCTACGTATCACGCCACCCGTAAGGGTGTGATCGCCGCGACTTTGTCCCGCAGGGAGCGCCGCTCTAGGCGCAACTCGTAGTTAGACTGCAGATTCATCCAGAACTCATCCGAGGTCCCGAAGTACCGTGCGAGGCGGATCGACGTATCGGCTGTAAGGCCCCTCTTGCCGTGCACAATCTCATTGATACGCCGAGGCGGGACTCCGATCGACACCGCCAACTTGTTTTGCGTGATCCCAAACCCAGTGATGAAGTCCTCCATGAGGATTTCTCCCGGGTGGATCGGATCGATTAGATCATTCTCAGTGGTAGTCGACGAGTTCGACATTGCCCGCACCTCCTTCTCTCCAGACGAAGCAGAGCCGCCATTGGGCGTTCACCCGGACACGGTGTTGTCCGCGACGATCACCGACTAGCCGCTCCAAACGGTTACCCGGTGGGATCCGGAGATCCTCGACATTTTTCGCAGCATGGATCATTTCTAACTTTCGAAGAGTCGCCCGCTGCACCACCCGGTCGATGCCCTTGACGTACTGCTCATGCCAGATGCGTTCAGCGTGCTTGCCTCCGAACGATCTGATCACGAGATCAGTGTATAACGCAGAGCGTTAATAACGCTATACGTTAAATCTAAACTCCACCACGTTCCGTAGCCGAATAACCTCAACGGCGGCTACAACAGCAATCCCTAACTCCAAATGAAAATGCGCCCGCGGCCAACGAGCCTGCCCCCTCCACGACCCAGGTTCGTGGTGAGTGGCGCCTTGCCCCTCGCCGCAACGACCCCGTCGCGGTTGCTCTTACGAGCGCCGCGGCGGGGGTTTTGTCTTTGTCGCACCTACAGCGCGCTTCACACGGCGCGCGCCGACTCGACGAGAAACTCCATTGCGCGCGTAGCGCGTCGAACGCGATCAGCGCTGATCGTGGTCGTTCCGTAACCAGCGACCGTCTTGAGTTTGAGCAAGGCGTCCAGCTGCTTCGCCGCCGCCTTGTCGACCCTGGCCAGAAGGCCGACGGCCTCTACGTGGCTCTCGCCTCGCGCATATTCGCCGAGCGCCGCGGCGCAGCGAACGTCGGCAGCCGCAATGCCTGCGTGAACGCACAGCGTGACATACGCGTTTGTCACGTCCTCGGCGTCGTCAGCGAGCTCCCGGACAATCTCCGCGGCCTCGTAGAATTGCAAGGCGACCGCCATCCTGCCGGCCCTCGCGGCGGCGTCTGCGCGGACTTTGCGGGGCGTCATCGTCGAGCACCCCTCACCGTGCGACGTAGCCAACCCGTCGGCCCTGACACCACGAGCGCGTCAGCGAGCAGCGACTCGATGATCGGGTCTCGCTTGGCCGCGCCAAGTCGCACCTCTTCTTCTGTGAGACTGAGTATGCGCAGGTCGTTCCCTGTCCAGGCGGACACGTCGGCTGCGAATGCACTCGTCCACGTCTCCCACAGCTCAGCATCGACCCCGGGATCGACCATGAACAGGTCGATGTCGGAATCCACGCGCATCTCACCACGGGCGGCCGAACCAAACAGTGCAGTCCACCGCGGCGGTGTCGGCCAGACCTCGAGGCTCTCTTGCATACGTTCGATCAGCGTGTCGCGCAGACGCGCGATCGCGACCACTTGCGGTGCCGCAAGATGGCGTCGATTCAACCGGTGGCCGACGACGTCACCCACGTGCTCCGAGGTCACGATGCCCTGCGCGCTCAGTCGACGTAGCGCCTTCCTGATCCCCTCATCTGAGCGATGCGGAAGCAGTGTTCGTATCTGGCCAACGGTAAGGCTTGACTCGACTCGAGCGAGCACTGGAAGGATCTCCCCATCCAGTGTCGGAGTCACCACCGCGAACGGACTTTGTAATTGCATCTGCCACCTCCACCCCCAACTATAGTACGCTGCCGCCCACTATAGTTGGATCTGGTACTGAGAACAAAGCCTGCTAGGCGCTGATTAAGCGCTGGGCTGGGAGTCTCGTCTCTTGCTCGTGCTGGGCCCGCGTGGACTCCAATATCGCTACGAGATGCCGACCCATACGACGCCGCCAATGAACAGCGACAATACCAGCATCGTCGTCACGCGCACGGCACGGCTTTGGGCCCAGGGGGTCAATCCGACGGGCGACATCCAAACGACAGAGCCGATGATCACGAACATCGCAGTTTCTGCTGGGTCTCCGCGCGATACTCCGTACCCACCGCCCGAGCAGCCGCTAATCCCACACACATTGATCGCTGCCATGAAGAAGAAGTAGAGACCCCCCGCGATCGCAAGTGGCGCCGCCCAGAGGAAGTGGATGCCCGGATGTCTCGCACCGAACCCTGGGTGTTTCGCCGGTGGTTGTTGAGGCTCGGTCACGTCGTCCCCCTAGTGGTTGCCTGCTGCCAAAACAGGCCCTAATCCCCCAACGTATTGCATCCGACTAGTGCCATGTGTCGCGAAGAGTAGCACCACGTCCGCTCGTCGTTCTTTCCGGATGACTACAACTGCAGCCTCAATGGTTAGAGCGCGAACCTATATTCGACCACGTCGCCGTCGTGCATCACGTAGTCCTTGCCTTCGATGCGGACCTTGCCGGCGGCCTTCGCATCGGCCATGGAGCCGTACTCAACCAGGTCTTTGAAGGCCACTACTTCGGCCTTGATGAAGCCCTTCTCAAAGTCCGTGTGGATCACCCCTGCGGCCTGCGGCGCGGTCCAGCCCTTGTGGATGGTCCACGCGCGTGACTCTTTGGGGCCGGCCGTGAGGTACGTCTGCAGGCCAAGCGTGTCGAAGCCAACGCGCGCGAGCTGGTCTAGCCCAGCCTCTTCCTGACCGGAGTCCGCGAGCATCTCTGCTGCCTCGTCGGGCGTGAGGTCCACGAGTTCCGACTCGAACTGCGCATCCAGGAAGATCGCCTCCGCGGGCGCCACCTGAGCTGCAAGCGCAGCCCTCTTCTCCATGTCCATCAACCCGGCATCGTCCGTATTGAATACGTAGATGAACGGCTTCGCGGTCAGCAGCGACAGCTCCTTGATATCCGTGAGGTCGAGTTTCGCTTCCTTGGCGCCGGCGCTAAGCGCCTTGCCCGCGTTCAGAATCTCCTGGGCGGTCAGCACCGCGGCAAGATAGCCGGGCTCGGCCCGCTTGATCTTGACGTCCTTCTCCAGGCGCGGAATTACCTTCTCGATGGTCTGCAGGTCCGCGAGGATCAGCTCAGTGTTGATGGTCTCAATGTCCGAGGCTGCATCGACTTTGCCATCGACGTGCACCACGTCAGGGTCCGCGAAGACGCGAGTGACCTGGCAAATCGCATCCGCTTCGCGGATGTTCGCGAGGAATGCGTTGCCCAGGCCCTCGCCCACGGATGCGCCCTTCACGATCCCCGCGATATCGACGAACGACACGGTCGCGGGAAGCAGGCGCTCTGAGCCGAAAATTCCGGCGAGCACACCTAGACGCGAGTCGGGTAGCGACACGACTCCGACGTTGGGCTCGATGGTCGCGAATGGGTAGTTCGCCGCGAGCACCTCCGCACGGGTCAGCGCGTTGAACAGGGTGGACTTGCCAACGTTGGGCAGTCCGACGATTCCGATAGTTAGAGCCACGGGAGACAAGTCTAGTTCCCCCTCATGACACGATGGGACGATGACCCGTTATCGACCCCGTTCCGCGACCATTTACTCCAGCATCGTCATGGGGGGCGCAGCAATTTTGGCCATCGTTACCGTAGTTGACAACGGTTTCGGCAGCGCCAACGCGGCGCTCGCGTTCCTGGTATTGCTGGCGGCGCTGGCCTACGCCGCGTACTTCCGCCCCAGCATCGAGGTGCATGAAGACCGAGTGCGGTTGATCAACGTCGTCACCATCGCGACCATCCCCTTCGCTCGCCTGACCAGCATCGGCACTCGCTGGGCCCTCGAGATGTATGCCGACGACGGCACCAAGGCCACCGCCTTCGCTGCTCCGGCACCCGGGGCTACCAAGTCCCGGCGCCTCAGTTTGAACGAGGCGCACTGGGGTTCCAACCCCGCCTCGCTCTACCACACGGACACCCCCACGGCACAGCCCGGCACCGCATCGGGAGACGCGGCCAGCATCATCGACCATGCCTTTGCCGCGTGGCGCAAAGCCAACCCGGATTCTTCCGCGCCTGGCGCGAGCACAGCATCGGCCGATGCTGCAGCTAGTTCCAATGCGGCCTCCGACGCGCCGTTGGCATCTGCACAAAAGGTGACAGCCAGCGGGAAGGCGATTGTGCGCCAACCCAACTGGCTGTCGATCGCCGTGCTCGTGGCCGGCGTCGCGATATTCTTTGTGAGCCTGTAGCCCAATCGGCCTAGAGTTCGCCCCACTCGATACCGGAGCCCGGAATCGCCTCGAGGAGCTTTTGCGTGTACTCCTGCTGAGCGTTGCTGAAGATCTGGTCGGCTGTACCCGACTCGACGATCTTTCCCTCTTCCATTACTGCGATTTCATCAGCGACAACGCGCACTACGGCGAGGTCGTGCGTGATGAACAGATACGTCAGGTCAAGTTCCGACTGCAAGTCCGCGAGCAACTGCAGAATCTGCGCCTGCACTAGAACGTCCAGCGCGGAGACGGCCTCATCGAGCACGACGATCTCCGGCTTGAGCGCCAGGGCGCGGGCGATGGCTACGCGCTGACGCTGACCTCCTGAGAGCTCATTCGGGTAGCGCTTAGCGACTTCGTTTGGCAATGAAACCTGCTCGAGGAGTTCGTTCACGCGGTCCGCACGAGAGCCGTCGTCGCCCACCTTGTGGACCCTGAGCGGCTCACCGATAATCGCGCCGATGGAACGCTGAGGGTCGAGCGATCCATAGGGATCCTGGAAAACCGGCTGCATCTTGCGACGCACATCGAACAGATCCTTCTTGGAGATACCCGCGAGTTGGGTGCCCGCGACGGTAATCTCGCCGCTGGTGGGCTTCTCGAGCCCAAGCACCATCTTGGCTGCAGTGGTTTTGCCTGAGCCCGACTCTCCAACGAGCGCCAGCGTGGTGCCCTTGTGGACGGAGAACGAGATACTGTCCACCGCGCGCAACGGCTCGGACTTGAAGTTGCCCTTACGGATCGAGTAAATCTTAGTGAGATCCTTGACCTCGACGATCGGTTTAGCGTCCGCCTTAGCCCTAGCCCGTTCGTGGCTCGCGGCGATATCCGCCACGTCGATTCCGGCTTCCGGGCCGCCCACATGGTCAACATGGGTACCGGAGATGCGCTGCGAGGCGAGCGACGGCGCGGAGGCTATCAGACGCTTGGTGTACGGGTGCTGGGGGTTTTGGAGGATTTCCAGGCTTGGCCCGGCCTCCACGATCTTGCCTTGGTACATCACAATCAGCTTGGTCGCGCGTTCTGCGGCAAGTCCCAAGTCGTGAGTGATGAGCAACAGCGCCGTGTTTCGCTCACGCGTGAGCGACTCGAGGTGATCAAGGATCACGCGCTGGACCGTAACGTCGAGCGCAGAGGTAGGCTCGTCCGCGATCAGCAACTTAGGGTTAGCGGCCAAACCGATACCGATCAGCACGCGCTGGCGCATACCGCCGGAGAACTGGTGGGGGTACTGAGCCATGCGACGCTCGGCGTCGGCAAGCCCCGCCTCCTTGAGTACCTGAATTGCGCGCTGGTTGACTTCCTTCTTCTTAGAGGCGATTCCGTTGGCCTTGATGGCCTCTCGCACCTGGAAGCCGACTGACCACACCGGATTGAGGTTGGACATCGGGTCCTGAGGGACAAAGCCGATGTCGCGACCGCGCACCTTGTACAGATCAGTTTGCTTGGCTTGAGCGAGGTCCTTGCCCTCAAAAAGAACCTGCCCACCGAGGATCGAACCATTCTCTGGCAGCAAGTTGATGATGCCGTGCGCGGTGGTCGATTTTCCTGACCCAGATTCGCCGACAATCGCGACAGTCTCGCCGGGGTAGATATCGAACGACACTCCCTTGAGCGCGTGGATGACACCGCCCTGAGTCTCGAACCCGATTTCGAGGTCACGGATCTCGACGAGCGGCTTGTTGGGGTCGACGTCGTGGGCTTCTTGCACGAGGACGTTCGTCTGCTGAGTGATGTCTGTCGTTAGCGGCTCGTTGGTCATCGACGCGCCCTCGCCTTCGGGTCAAGAGCATCGCGGATGAGCTCACCGAGCACAATGAACGCGAGCACGGTCAGGGTCAGCACAAGAGACGGCCAGATCAACGCCATGGGCGACGTTCGGATGGAAGTCTGCGCCTTGGAGATGTCGTTACCCCAGGACATGATGGTGTCTCCCAGGCCGATGCCAAGGAAGCTCAGCGTGGCCTCCGCGACGATTGCGGCACCCAGGCTGATGGTCAGCGTCACGATGACGGGCGTGAGCGAGTTGGGGAGCACGTGGCGCAACAGGGTCGACATCCGACCTCGCCCCACTGCCTCCGAAGCCATCACATAGTCGGAGTTCTTCACCTGGAGTACCTCCGCACGCAAAATGCGTGCGAGCGATGCCCACGCGAATCCACCAATTGCAAGCGCGATGGTCCAGACGCTCCGCATGTCAGCGAGTACCGACATCACGACTACTGCCGCGAGGAAGTAAGGAATCGAGAAGAAGATGTCGCCGATGCGCGACAGGATCGAGTCGACCTTGCCGCCAAAGAAGCCTGCGATAGCGCCCATCGGGATACCAATGACCGCGGTAATCGCGACCACGAGAATGCCGACAGCGAGCGAGGTGCGGGCACCCCACACGACGCGCGCATAGACGTCGCAGCCCTGGAAGGTGAAGCCCATCGGGTGTCCGGCCGTTGCGGCGCTATTGCTGTTCGACAGCTGGCAGTCATCATTCGGAGGCACGTCGGTGAACAGTGTGGGCCACAGGGCCATGACCGTCACCAGCAAGACCATTCCGAGCGCCGCGTAGAACAACGGGCGGCGGCGCAAGTCACGCCAAGCGTCAAGCCAAAGGTTGCTCTTCTGTTCGTCGAGTTTGAGTGCGTCAACCTCAACGACGGCGTCGTCGATAGGAGCGACGAAGTGTTCGGTTTTCGGGTCAGACATAGCGGATCCTTGGATCGAGGACGGCATAGAGCAGATCGACGAGGATGTTGACGATCACGTAGATCACCGTGAGGATCGTGACGAAGGACACCACGGTAGGAACTTCGCTCTTAGTAATCGCGTCGAACAGGACCTTACCGATTCCGGGAATATTGAAAATATATTCGGTAACCGTGGTTCCCGCAATGAGAGCTCCGAAACTGGCCGCCGTGTTGGTGATGACGGGGATCAGCGAATTGCGTGCAATGTGCACTGGAACGATGCGTCGGTGCGTCAGGCCCTTGGCGTACGCGGTGCGCACGTAGTCGGCCTGTCGCGACTCGATCACTGATCCGCGCATCAGGCGCATGCCCGTGACGTAGATAGTTAGAGCGATCACGAGCGCGGGGAGCAACATCGCCCCCCAACTTGTATCGACACCGGCCGTGACCGGCGCCCACCCCAACTTGATGCCAATAAAGTACTGGGCCAGGAACATGGCGACGAACACGGGAACCGAACTGAAGACCAGGGCGAAGATAAGGCTCGCGTTGTCGAACAGCTTCCCCTTGCGAAGACCGGCGATCAGGCCTGTCGCGACGGAAAGGATGAACTCGAGAACGACGGCCATCACTACTAGCTTGAGGGTCACGGGGAACGCGCGGACAAGTACGTCGTTGACGGACTGCCCAGAGAAGGTGACGCCCAGGTTTCCGGTGAAGAAGTCCTTCATGTACAGGAAGTACTGCATGATGAATGGCTGATCGAGGTTGTACTGCGCGCGGAGGGCATCTGCGACGGCCGGGTTGGGAGTCTTATCTCCAAAAAGGCCCGCAATCGGATCGCCCGGCATGGCGAACACCATGAAATAGATGAGGAGCGTCGTTCCGAAAAAGACCGGGATGGCCTGCAGCACGCGACGAAGGATGTACGTCAGCAAGTGCGCGCCTCATTTCTTCTGAGTGTCATAACAACGGTGTGAGAATTCTAAAGCGACCTTACCGCCCTGGTGACCACCTGGTTACGACTCAGCGGGACACGGAAGTTGAAGTTGCGCGATTGGAGCGCGATCTGGTCGAGGAGAGAACCACGCGAAACGGCCCGCCTCGCCGTGGTGGCGAGACGGGCCGTTCGTGTGACTAGTTCTTAGTGATTTCGTGGTACAGCGGTACCGAGTTCCAGCCGAACTGCACGCCGGAGACGGTCTCGCCGTATCCACCGTTGACGTTCGAGTACCACAGCGGAATCGCGGGAAGGTCCTCAAGAAGAACTTCCTGGGCTGCCTGGAACTTCTGGTTGGCCACGTCAAGGTCGGTCGACGTGTTGCCTTCCTGAAGTAGAGCGTCAAACTCCTCGCTTGAGTAGTCACCATCGTTGGAACCAGCGTTGGTGGCGTACAGCGGGCCGAGGAAGTTAAACAGACCCGGGTAGTCGGCCTGCCATCCGGTACGGAAAGCGGTCGTAATCGTGTCTTCCGTCACGTCGGTGCGGAATTCTCCGAACGTGGGGTAGGCGTTACCCGATGCTTCGATACCGAGCGTGTTCTTAATCGAGTTGTTCACAGCATCGACCCAGGTGTCGTGTCCACCATCGGCGTTGTACGCAATCTGGAAGTCACCCTCCCAAGGGCTGATGGCATCGGCTTCTGCCCAAAGCTTCATAGCTTCTTCGGGGTTGAAGTCGAGGACGCCTGCGCCTTCAAGGCTGTCGGACCATCCGTTGATGACCGGTGACGTGAAGTCGCTGGCGGGTGTGCGAGTGCCGTTGAAGATCACATCGGTGATTTCCTGGCGGTTGATTGACATCGATAGTGCCTGGCGACGCAGCTTGCCCTCTTCACCACTGAAGTGATCGAGGCGCTCGGGGATCGTAAAGGACTGGAAGATGGCGGCGGGCTGGTTCACAGCGCGGTCGCCCAGGTCGTCCTGGTAGGTCTGGAGCGCCGAGGCGGGGATACCGTCAATGACGTCAACCTGGCCAGCAAGAAGGTCTGCGTAAGCAGCATCCTGGCTCGCATAGAAGACGATCGTCAAACCATCATTAGCGGGCATGCGCTCACCCTTGTAGTCAGGATTCGTGACGAGTTCGATCTGGATGTCGTGCTTCCAAGCGTCCGCACCAGCAAGCATGTACGGGCCGTTACCGACCGGGTTGGCACCGAAGGCTTCAATGTCGTCGAATGCCGACGCGGGAAGCGGGTAGAACGCGGAATAGCCAAGGCGCAGCGGGAAGTCCGAGGCTTCCTTGTTGAGCTTGACCTGGAAGGTCAGGTCGTCAACAACCGTAAGGCCAGTAAGCTCGCTGTCCTCTTCGTAGCTGAATCCCTCGATGTCCTCGAAGAAGTAGCTGGAGTTCTGAGCGTTGCTTGCAAGTGCACCGTACTGCCAAGCGTTGACGAACGAGTTTGCGTCAACTGCCTCACCGTTAGTGAAGGTCCAGTCAGGCTTAATCTTGATCTCGTACGTGGTCGGGTCGACCTGCGTAATAGATTCGGCGGCGTCATTGTGCGCTGCACCGTCTGCGTCGTAGTAAACGAGGCCCGCGAACATCGCGTCGAGGATCTTGCCGCCACCGGTCTCGTTGGTCGCAGTGGGGATCAACGGGTTCTGAGGCTCGGAACCGTTCGTGCGGATGATTCCGCCGTTACTGGTGCTCGACTCGGTTGCACCGGTGGATGAGCTCGGGTCTGCATTGGCGTCGCCGTCAGACGACGAGCAACCTGCCAGCACAAGGCTTGCCGCCGTGATGGCGGCGAGTCCTGTTAGGACCGCCTTCCGTACCTTCATTTTTCCTCCTGTTAACCCGTGTGGGGGTCATAATTCGTGAGTCAGTTTGGGGTGAATAATCAACTGAAATGCTCACGGAGAGTTTCTCCGTAGTGTGACAAGCGTAGGAAACGAAAGGTAACAAACACGTTTCAGAGCCCGGCTGGTGCCGAAATCGTGCCCAAGATGTGACCAAGGTCACACCTTTTGGCTCCCTATCCCACTTTCCATAATGGATTTACTTACCGGCTCGATATTATGCCGATCATGTCAGACCAGCATGGCACAGTGGCCCCATGAGCGAAATCATCGTCGGAATCGCGGCCCTCATCGTAGGAGTCACGGTTGGCTTTCTGGTCGCCTCGTTGCGAACGGCGAGGCGCGGGGATGATGGTTCCGCCGGACGGCTACGCACAGAGGTCGCAGTTGAGCGCGCGCGCGCCGATGCCCTCCAAACCCGGGTGCAGGAGTCCGCCGAGGGCGCACAGTTGCGCGAGCGGCAGTTGCGCTCCGACCACGACCGCTACGTCACACAAGTGCGCGCAGATCAAGAGGTGCTCAAGGATCAGTTCAAAGCACTGGCCTCAGACGTCCTGAAGTCCAACAATGAGCAGTTTCTTGAGGTAGCCAGCGAGCGCCTCAGTCGCGCGCAGCAGGCGAATGAGGCGGAGCTTGCCAAGCGCGAGGAATCCGTCAAGAAGTTGGTCGAGCCGATGGCCAAAGCCCTCGACGACGTGCGCCGCCAGACGACCGAGGCCGACAAGGCCCGGGCGCAGGGTCAGAGCACGCTCAGCGAGCAAGTCCGCCAGATGATTGCGGCATCGGACAAACTCGACAAGAGGACCTCCGACTTCATCAATACGCTTCGCCGCTCCGACGTGCGCGGCAACTGGGGCGAAGTGCAGCTTCGTCGAGTCGTCGAACTGGCCGGAATGGTGAAGCACGTCGATTTCGAGGAGCAGGAGAATGTCCGCGATTCCGAGGGCAAAAACCTGCGTCCTGACATGACGGTCAAGCTGGCAGGCGGCCGAACGATCGTCGTTGACTCCAAGGTCGCGCTGTCTGCGCTACTCGAGGCGTTTGAGACGGACGACGAGGCAATACGTGCTGAACGCCTACAGGCGCACGCACGTCACGTCAAGAAGCACGTTGATGATCTGTCGGGCAAGAAATACTGGGACCAATTCGCATCGGCGCCCGAGTTCGTCGTGATGTTCGTGCCGTCCGAGGCGTTTTACCAGTCAGCGTTGGAGCAAGATCCGGCTCTTCAGGAGTACGCATTTAGCAAGCAAATTGTGATTGCCACGCCAACCACGCTGGTAGCGATGCTGCGTACCGTCGCACACGCGTGGCGCGAAGACACTCTTGCCAAGAACGCGCAACAGGTGCTCTCCACTGGCAAGGAACTCTATGAGCGGCTGTCTGTCATGGGTACGCACCTCGCCAAGTTGGGCAAGGCTCTCGACGGTGCCGGACGCGCATACAACTCGACAGTCGCGTCAATGGAGTCGCGCGTCCTTGTCAGCGCCCGGAAGTTTGGCGAAATCCAGGCGATCTCTGCGGAAATCCCGCCAGCCCTGCCCACCGAGGTCGACGTGCGTCAGATAGCCGCCCCCGAGTTCAGCGCCGAGTCCGACCCTTATAGCCAGTAACTCCAGTAACCCTGGCCTCACCCAGCCCGACCGAGCCCCACCCAGCCCTAGCCAGCCCCACCCAGCCCCAGCCAGCCCCACTCTATTGGCTTGATTTCACACGAATCCAGGCGCACGCCAACCCTGTTGGCGATATCTGGCTCGAGCAGCATTGGGCGCGGGGGAATCAGGCCAATAGCGCGCGCCAACGACTCAAAACGTGCGAAATCAAGCCAATACGGAGGGGCGGGAAGTCGCGGGCTGGCGCAGGACGCTAGGCGCGGATTGCGCGCTCCGCTTCCTTTTGCTTGAGGTCAGCACGGATTTCACGAGGCAGCGAGAACATCAGGTCTTCGGTCGCGGTGCGTACTTCTTCAACTGTCTCGTAGCCGCGGGCCGCCAGCAGATCCAGCACGTCACGCACCAGAATCTCTGGCACCGATGCGCCCGACGTCACGCCTACAGTCCTCACGCCGTCAAACCAGGACTCATCGATCTCGCTCGCGCGGTCGACGCGGTACGAGGACCGGGCGCCGTATTCCAGGGCGACCTCGACAAGCCGCACTGAGTTAGAAGAGTTCGCGGAGCCCACCACAATGACGAGTTCGCAATCTGGAGCGAGCTTCTTCACGGCAACCTGACGGTTCTGAGTCGCGTAGCAGATGTCGTCGCTGGGCGGGTCCTGGAGCTTGGGGAATCGTGCGCGTAGGCGCTTAACCGTGTCCATCGTCTCGTCAACGGACAGCGTTGTCTGTGACAGCCATACGACGTTGTCAGGATCCGGCACCTCGACGGTGTCTGCCTCTTCCGGGGAGTTCACAATGATCGTGTGCTCCGGAGCCTCACCTGCGGTGCCCTCGACCTCTTCGTGTCCTGCGTGACCAATCAGCAGGATTGTCTGGTCCTCACGCGCAAAACGGACGGCTTCCTTGTGCACCTTGGTCACCAGTGGGCAGGTCGCGTCAATCGACAGCAGGTTGCGATCATCGGCGGCCTGGCGCACGGCCGGCGACACACCGTGAGCAGAAAACACGACGCGAGCTCCCTCAGGGACCTCATCGGTTTCCTCGACAAAAATCGCGCCGCGATCAGTCAATGTCTCTACTACGTATTTGTTGTGCACGATCTCCTTGCGCACGTAAATAGGCGATCCGTGCAGTTCGAGCGCCTTCTCGACGGCGATCACCGCACGGTCGACGCCGGCGCAGTATCCGCGCGGCGCAGCTAGAAGGACGCGCTTTTCAGTGGTGTCAGGCATGTTCTCCATCCTACGTGGCACGCTAGGACACGTGACCGATGCTTACAACGCCCCTACGGGCATGACCAATCAGGGCAACGCATCCGAGCGCGCGTCCGTTCCCGCGGCCACGTCGTTACCTGCGGTGGCTGCAGAGACTACTGCGGAAAGTCCCTGGCCAGTGCGTCATCTTTCCCCCAAAATCGGCACGTACATCGCCAAAATGTCTCCCGTTTGGGTCGAGGGCCAGGTGCTCAACGTCAAGCGCTGGAAGCACCTCGTATTCCTCACGCTTCGTGACACCGAAGAAAATATGTCCCTCAAAGCAACCCTGCCCGCCAAGGAGGTCGACGCCCTTGGTATCGATCTCACCGATGGCGCCCGCGTGGTCATCCACGCCAAGCCAGATTGGTGGACCAAAAACGGCGACGTGCAACTCGCAGGCAAAGCCGTCCGCACCGTTGGGCTTGGCGACCTGCTCGCGCGCATTGAGATGCTCAAGGAATCGCTCGCTTCAGAGGGACTCTTTGACGCGGACCGTAAAAGCGACCCGCCCTTGGTACCCACACTCGTGGGCCTGGTCTGCGCGAACCAGGGCGACGCCGAACACGACGTTGTGGAGAACGCTCAGCGCCGGTGGCCCTCGGTGCGATTCGAAATCCGCCGCGTCACAGTCCAGGGGGCGCGCTGCGTCCCCGAGACCACCGCCGCTATCGCGGAGCTCGACGCTCACGCGCAGGTCGACGTGATCGTCGTTGCCCGTGGCGGCGGCTCGCTCGAGGACCTGTTGCCGTTCAGCGACGAGTTGCTGGTGCGCGCCGCAGCCGCTTGTCGCACTCCCCTGGTCAGCGCGATCGGCCACGAGAAGGACTCACCGCTTCTGGACTTCGTCGCCGACTATCGAGCGTCGACGCCCACTGACGCCGGCAAACGCATCGTTCCCGATGCTGTGGCCGAGGCCGCGGCGATCTCCCGGGCACGCGCGCTTATGCGCGCAGCCGTGGAGACCAAGTTGGACCGCGAAGCCCATGGCCTTGAGTCGTTTCTGACTCGACCCGTGCTGCGCAATCCGCAGGCGTTGATTACGCCGCACCTCGAGCAACTCGAGCGCGCGCGCCAAGCTGTCGGCGGCGCGCTGATGTCGATTTTGAGCCGCGCAGAATCACAAACCCGTGAACTCGCGGCAAGCATGCGCGCGCTCAGCCCCCAGTCCACTCTGGACCGCGGATATGCAGTGGTACGTGACGATAAGGGCGCTGTGATCCGCGACGCGTCAAAAATCACAAGTGGTCAGGCACTGCACGTGCGAGTCGCACGCGGCGAATTCAACGCGACCATACTGAGCGACGAGAAAGCCGCCGCGACGACTCCCAAAGCCCAGCCACCCAAGGCACGGGTGAAGAAGGCACCTGCAAGGACGTCGCCCGTCAAGAGGTCTCCAAAAAAGTAGGCGCCGAGGGGTGAAGACGTACGCATCACGACGTTGTGACACGTACGCCAGCTTGCGGTGCCGGATAATCAGGCGTCGCCTAGCAACTACTTGGAACCGAGTCCCACCATACCCAGGATGCCGCTACGACCCTTGGACTCGGATAGGCGCTTACGAGCCAACGAGGAGTAGTCCTTGGTGCGCTGGCGCCCAAGCTTGGAGATGATGCTGTCCGGCACCATGGGGTTGCCAATCAGGGCGGCGACAACCTCGTGAGCCTTGTCTCCGGCGAGATCCTGGAAGATCTCGATCGGCATGCCGTCACGCTCATTGCGCGCAACGCCTGCCCGTACAGCGGGGCTGTCATCTAACTGGAGACGCAACAGTGTGGTGAGTGGGGTGGTGCGACGGGCCGCGACTGAGGCGCGGACCTTGGACTCAGGAGAGCGCGCCAACTGCGCCAGTTCTCCCTCAGTGATGTCATCTGGTACCAGGCCAGTCGCGCTCGCGATGGCGGTCTGCCGAGAGTAGTTCTCGCTAAACATTGGTTTCACCTCATTGTGAAAATAGGAATCCGTGTCCCTTGAGAGGGCCATCCACCCCCGTTATGACGCGGTAGCGTGGAAGTGTGAAGAACACCACAGCAGACGTAGCCGCACTCAGTTACGAGGATGCCCGCGACGAACTTATCTCAATTGTCGCCAAGCTTGAGACCGGTTCAGCCACTTTGGACGAGTCACTGGGCTTGTGGGAGCGGGGCGAAGCACTCGCAGCGCGGTGCAAGGACCTCCTCGACGGCGCACGCGGCCGCATCACGGACGCTCGCGGGGAGACGGACAGCGGGATGCCGCCCACTGACGCGACACCGGTTCCTGATGGCGACGCTGCACGGAATGTAGCAGGTGATGAGTACGACGCTGGCGTGATTGGTGTCGTACCCTCGCAGGATGACGATGAGTAGCCCGACGACCCTGTCCGCATTCCACGCACTCGTAGTGGGAGAGGCCCTCGTAGATGTTGTCGAACGTGTCGACGGCACACGCAGCACGCACCCAGGAGGATCCCCTGCGAACGTCGCGATTGGCCTGGCCCGGCTTGGCCGCGATGCAGAGTTACTGTGCTTCATTGGCGATGATGCCAACGCGGATATCGTGCGCGACCACGTTGAAGCATCGGGCGTTCATCTGGTCCCTGGCTCACAGTCCGCACCCCACACCTCGGTCGCAACCGCCCACCTCGATGACGACGGCGCCGCCACCTACGACTTTGATCTCACCTGGGCAATCGACTCTGCCGCAGCGCCGCGCGACGAACCTCTGGTGGTGCACACTGGCTCCATCGCGGCCGTCATCGAACCAGGTGCGAGCGACGTTGCACTCCTCGTGAATAAGGCACGCAACGACGCCACCATCACGTACGATCCCAACGTGCGCCCGTCTCTGATGGGTTCACCTGATCAGGCCCGACCCGCGATCGAGGTCCTTGTGGCACTTGCGGACGTCGTCAAGGTTTCCGACGAGGACCTGGGCTGGCTCTACCCCGACGTGGACCCCGACGCAACGGCTCAGAGCTGGGCAGCATCGGGAGGACCCGCGATTGTCGTGCTGACTCGCGGCGGCTCAGGCGCGAGCGCGTTCCTCGCAGACGGACGCACCTGCTCCGTCAAGGCGCCCAAGGTTGAGGTTGCCGATACCGTGGGTGCTGGTGACTCATTTATGGCGGGGCTGATTGATGGCCTGTGGTATTTCCGGCTGCTGGGGGCCACACGTCGCGACAAGTTACGCAGCATCGAGGATTCCACGCTCGAGCAGATCTTGATGCGTTGCGCTCGCATTGCGTCCATCACGGTGTCTCGCCCCGGCGCCAACCCTCCCACCGCTTGGGAGCTCGGGGAGGGCTAAGAGCGCCCTGCGCGGCAACGTCCTGACACAATGGGCGCATGGACGACTACCGCATCGAACACGACACCATGGGCGAGGTCAAAGTCCCCGCCGCCGCCCTCTACCGCGCACAGACCCAGCGTGCCGTGGAGAACTTCCCCATCTCCGGGATCACGCTGGAGCGACGCCACATCGAGGCGCTCGCCAGGGTTAAGAAAGCCGCTGCCCGCGCCAACTCCGAGCTCGGTGTTCTGGACCCGGACATCGCCAACGCGATCGTCAACGCGGCCGATGCCGTGGCCGCGGGGGATTATGACGATCACTTCCCCATCGACGTCTTCCAGACCGGCTCGGGCACCTCGTCCAACATGAACACCAATGAGGTCATCGCGACGCTCGCCACGCGCGAGCTTGGACGGGACGTCCACCCGAACGACCACGTGAACTGCTCGCAGTCCAGCAACGACGTTTTCCCCACATCTGTGCACGTTGCTGCGACGTCCACCCTGGTGAACGACCTCACCCCCAAACTTGAGATCCTTGCTGCGTCCCTTGAGGCCAAGTCCACCGAGTTCGCACAGGTTTACAAGTCTGGCCGCACGCACCTCATGGATGCGACTCCGGTGACGCTGGGTCAGGAATTCGGCGGCTACGCGGCTGCTATCCGCTACGGAATTGAGCGGCTCGAGTCCGCGCTGCCGCGCGTGGCGGAGGTCCCACAGGGCGGCACTGCTGTCGGTACAGGCATCAACACACCCAAGGGCTTCCCTCAGCGCGTGATCGCGCTGCTCGCCCAGGACACCGGCCTACCGATCACTGAAGCACGCAACCATTTTGAGGCTCAGTCCGCTCGCGATGGCCTGGTCGAGGTCTCCGGCGCCCTTAAAACGATCGCAGTGTCACTCACCAAAATCTGCAACGACCTGCGCTGGATGGGCTCTGGACCCAACACCGGCCTGGGCGAGATTTCCCTTCCCGACTTGCAGCCCGGATCCTCGATCATGCCCGGCAAGGTCAATCCCGTCGTGCCCGAAGCCGTCCTCATGGTCTGCGCACGGGTCGTCGGTAACGACGCCACCGTGACGTGGGCCGGGGCATCGGGCACCTTTGAACTTAACGTGCAGATACCGGTCATCGCACTGGGAGTGCTCGAGTCGATGCGTCTGCTCGGGAATGCCTCCGAGGTGCTCGCGGTTCGCACTATTGATGGGATTACCGCCAACGTCGACCGCGCACGCTTCCTCGCCGAGGCTTCACCCAGCATCGTCACCCCGCTGAACCGACTCATCGGCTACGAGAATGCCGCGAAGATCGCCAAGCACGCCGTCAAGCAAAGCCTGACTGTGCGCGAGGCGACGATCGCACTGGGCTTCGTGGAACGCGGCGAACTCACTGAGGCACAGCTGGACGAGTATCTGGACGTCACCACCATGGTGGGCGAGGACCGCTAAAGCCCGCACCGCCGCCGGCAGGGATCGCTCCCCGCCGGATACCGGAACGGAGTTGATCGCACATGGCACGCAAGAACGACAACCGACGCCCGCGTCGAATCCTCATCCTGGGCGGCGGTTACGTCGGCCTTTACACCGCGCTGGCACTGCGCCGTAAAGCCGGAAACAAGACAAAAATCATCGTGATTGACCGACGCGCATACATGACGTACCAGCCGTTCTTGCCGGAGGCCGCAGCCGGGTCCATCGAGCCCCGCCACGCCGTCGTGCCGTTACGCCGTGAACTTTCCGGCGTGCGCGTGATCCAGGGCAAGGTCACCGGCATCAATAGCGCGGACAAGCGTGTCCACGTCACGTCGGACGTCGGTGACAACAAATCCATCGAGTACGACGAGTTGGTCCTCGCACTTGGCTCGGTGGTGCGCACCCTGCCGATCCCCGGACTCAAAGAGTTTGGGATGGGTTTCAAGTACGTGGAAGAGGCCATTAATCTGCGCAATCGCGTCCTGGGGCGCTTGGCTCGCGCGGCGTCTACGGACGATGCCGCCTTGCGCCGCCGCTTGCTCACCTTCGTCTTTGTCGGAGGCGGGTTCGCGGGTGTGGAGGCCTTCGCGGAAACGGAAGACATGGCGCGGGCGGCTCTGCGCGACTTCTCCAACCTCAGCCCCGAAGACCTGCGCTTTGTGATGGTCGAGATGCTGGACGGAATCCTGCCGGAGATGGGCGAAGGCATGGGAGATTACGCTCTCAATGAGTTGCGCGGCCGCGGCATGGAGGTCTACCTCGGCACCAAACTGGTCAGCTGCGTGGACGGGCACATCGAACTCAGCGATGGCCAGACGTTCCAGGCAGACACCCTGGTGTGGACCGCTGGCGTCAAGCCCTCCCCCGTGCTCGCGGGCTCCGACCTCCCGCTAGGTCCCAAGGGCCACGTCAACACGCTTGCGACTCTCCAAGTTGCTACCGAGGACGGCACGCCACTGGACGGCGTGTGGGCCGCTGGCGACTGCGCCCAGATCCCCGACCTCACCAAAGAGCAGCCGGCATGGTGCGCGCCCACGGCACAGCACGCGGTGCGTCAGGCTCGGCTATTGGGCGACAATCTCGCGCGCAGCATCGACGGAAATGCGCCGCGCGAGTACAAGCACAGGAACCTAGGGATGGTCGCCTCGCTCGGACTCAACGAGGGCGTCGCAAACATCATGGGCGTGAAGCTACGCGGCTGGCCCGCATGGTTCGCCCACCGGACCTATCACATGTCTCAAATCCCCACCGTGAACCGTAAGGCCCGGATCATCTTGGACTGGACTACTGCGGTGTTCTTCCGGCGCGACCTGGTGTCTATGGGGCGCCTTCACGAACCACGCAGGGCGTTCGAGGAGGCTGCGGACAGCTAGGCCAGTGACAAGAACACCTTTTCCAGGCGTGCCATGTTCGCCTCCCTGGCGTCAGAGTCTTCCTGAGACAGGCACTCCTGAATTCCGGCCGCCATTACGGCGAAAGCAGCCCGGTCGAGCGCCTTTGACACGGCGGCGAGCTGGATCACGACGTCCTCGCACTCGCCGCCCTCGTCGACCCGCCGAATTACACCGGCGAGTTGGCCCTGAGCGCGCTTAAGTCGATTGCTTACTTTGCGCATATCTTGGGCGTCGAGTTCCATGTGTCCACTCTCCATCGTGTCGGAATCGCTGGCGCACCCGGCTGCGCCAGCTACGTCCCTCACGCGCGACCGAAGATCCGGGACAACATCGACTCGGACTTTTCCGCTTCGTGACCCTGGCAACGCTGAGACGCGGGAACGCTCTTCATCACACTATCGACATGCTGACCGCATCCGGTCCAAGTGGTCTTACCGCAACGCTTACAGGCAATAGGGCTACACATCAGGTTCTCCTTCGTATGTTTTTGTACTGACGTGACGAAATATACCCCGGGGGGTATAGTGATGGCAAGCGCATCAGCCAACCAACGTAAGGAAAAACAATATGAAGGTCATTATCGTGGGCGGCGTCGCCGCCGGAATGTCAGCGGCGACACGACTGCGCCGCTTGGACGAGGACGCAGACATCGTGGTGATTGAAGCGGGTGCGCACGTGTCGTACGCAAATTGTGGTCTGCCCTACTACGCCGGCGGCATCATCACTGATCGCGATGCGCTCCTCTTGCATACTCCACAGTCATTGCACGCGAGGTTTCGCCTGGACGTTCGGACGCGTCAGCGCGTCACCGCCGTCGACACCGACGCCAAGCAAGTGACCGTGACCACCGCGACAGGCGATACCTATTCCGAGCGCTATGACTCGCTGGTGCTCAGCCCCGGTGCCAACCCCGTCGTGCCACCAGTGCCGGGCATCGAACGCTCACAGACTCTTCGTGACGTCGGCGACGTCGACGCCCTCGTGGCTTCCATGGCCGATGCCCGTAGCGCCGTAGTCATCGGCGCCGGCTTTGTAGGCCTGGAGGTAGCGGAGAATCTGACGCACCGAGGCATCGATGTCACCGTCGTTGAACTGGCGCCGCAGGTCCTCGCGTCGCTCGACTCCGAGATGGCTGTTCGCATCCAGGACCGCCTCACCGAACATGGCGTCAAGGTCTTCACTTCCGCGCAAGTCACCTCCGTTGCGGCCGCATCAGTCACCGTCGAAGCCCCCGAGGGCACGTTTGAGGTCGCAGCTGACGTTGTCGTGGCGGCTATCGGCGTACGCCCGGAAACGACGTTGGCACGCGGTGCCGGCCTCGAGCTCAGCCCGATGGGCGGAATCCTGGTTGACGACCACCTTCGCACAAGTGCGGCGAACGTTTACGCCGTTGGCGACGCGGCCACCAAGCGCGACGCCCTGGGTCCGGACGACTCAACAACTCTCATTCCCTTGGCTAATCTTGCAAACCGGCACGGTCGCCACGTAGCGGACGTCATTTCAGGAAAAATGGCGCCGATGCGGGCATCGATCGGTACCGCAGTGGTGGGGGTGTTCGGACTCACGGCCGCCACGACGGGGCGTAACGAGCGCCGTCTCACTGCCGAGGGGCGCGACTTCCACGTGATTCACGCACACCCGTCGCAGCACGCGGGCTATTACCCCGGCGCGAGTCCCCTGGCGCTCAAGCTCCTGATTGACTCCAACACGGACCAGATCCTGGGCGCGCAGGCGGTAGGCGAGGACGGCGTAGATAAGCGCATCGACGTGATCGCCACCGCCATGATGGGCGGAATTCTCGCATCCGAGCTCACCGATCTGGAACTCGCCTACGCCCCCGCGTACGGATCCGCAAAGGACCCCGTCAACATGCTTGGTTACATCGCCGACAACAGGCGCTTAGGCGACGTGCCTGCCGTGCAGTGGCATGAACTCGATTCGATGGTCAATGGCGACGGCACCACGGCTGTTGTCGTGGACGTACGCACTGAGGCGGAGTACAGCAACGGCACGGTCGTCGTCGATGGCACCGCGACGCTGAACATCCCGCTCGACTCGCTGCGTGAGCGCGTATCTCAGATTCCGGCAAACGCAACAGTGGTGGTTCACTGCCAGGTTGGCCAGCGAGGCAACACGGCCACCCGACTACTTCGCAATCTGGGGTACAACGCAGTCAACCTCGACGGCGGGTACCTCACGTGGCGCGATGGGGTGCGCTCGCGCAGCGTGATGACGACGGTCTAGGCGCCGCGTCGGTTCACGCGGTTCGGTCTAGGCGGCGCTTCAGGGCGGGCGCCGTCAGCAACGTGCCGTGCGTTCGTGAAGGGCGCCGCTGGCAAGCACCTGCGTTAGCGGACTGCGGTCCGTTCAGGAAGGTGAGTGCTGCGGCAGACCTTCAGGATCGGACGCCGCAGGTTTGGCTGCGCGGTGCGTGCACGAGCGTTCCCATGACGCCGATCAGCACCAGCATGGCGATCTTGACGCCCTCAAGCGCGGCGTAAATCACGTGCAACGGGCTGTCACCCGGATCCGCGCCCGCGATCTTGGCCAGCGTGCGCTCGTGCAGTGGCGGGTAGACCAAGAACTCCTGGATCAGGAACAACACCACGGGTACAGCGAGCAGCCAGATCACCTTGGAGTGGCGCCGCGGCCATGCGGCGAGCAGGAACAGCACGCACAGCACCGCCTCGGCAATCCCCACAGCCTGGAACTGCGCCTCGCCCACTTGCAGTAGGTCGACGCGCGGAACGTCAGTCGTGAACTTCGCCCCGGACACGATCACGTTGCCCGCGATCGCGATGCCCGCCCACAGCATGGCGATGGCGGGACCAAGCAGACCAAACTTGCGTAGCATCGGCGATTCCTAGTTTTCCGTGGGCGCCTGAGCAACGACTGGGCGCGGTTCGCGCCCAAGGCAGCAGTCGGCTGGGCAGACGTCCTGCCACGGTCCGAGGTCGCTCAACGATTGACGCGGCGCGCCAGAGGGCGCGTCGGCGGTCGCGTGCCGCTCTTCGACCAAATCGACGAGCCCGGCAACAAACGCGGGGTCGATGCCGACCGTCGGCACCCGCACGGCAGCCAACCCACGCTCACGGCAGGTCTCAAGCGCCTCGGTATCGAGGTCCCACTTGACTTCCATGTGGTCCGAGACGAATCCGATTGGCGAAATCACCAGTCCGGTCACGGCCTCAGGCAACGCCTGGATGGCGTCGTTGATGTCGGGCTCAAGCCACGGCGTCTGGGGAGATCCGGAACGCGACTGGTACACCAGCGACCACTGTGCGTCGGGGAACTCTTGCTCCACGGCGGCCATGATCAGGCGCGCGACCGCGCGTTGCTGCTCGCCATACCAACCGCCAGCCTCGCCTGTGGCAACCGGGGAGCCGTCGGGCAACCCCTCGCGGGGGCCCGAAGCGTCCGATGCGCTCAGCGGAATCGAGTGCGTCGCGAACATCACGTGCGGCGCCTCGCCCTTGCCGGAAGCGGCGAGCTCGCGCAGCCCACCCATGACGGCGTTAATGTTGGGGTTCACAAAACCGGGGTGATCAAAGTATTGGCGCACTTTGTCGATCTGGATCTGACCCTCGAGCCCAGCATCGGCGATCGCCTTGGCGAGGTCCTCACGGTACTGGCGGCAACCCGAATAGCTGCTGAACGATGAGGTCACCAGTGCGAGCAGGTGCGTGTGGCCGTTCGCGTGAGCTTCCTTGAGGGTGTCCGCCAGGTACGGGCCCCAATTGCGGTTGCCCCAATATACCGGCAGGCCCAGCCCGCGCGCGGCGACCTCGGCCTCTAGCGCGGCCTTGAGTTCGCGGTACTGCTGATTGATGGGGCTCACGCCGCCAAAAGCACGGTAGTGGTGAGCCACCTCCTCGAGGCGCTCGTCCGGGATGCCGCGTCCACGCGTGACGTTACGCAGAAAGGGAATGACGTCGTCTTGACCCTCGGGGCCACCAAAGCCCGCGAGCAGGAGTGCGTCGTACTCGCGTGCCGGGACAGTCCGTTCGGAGGCGGCAAGGGGCGTGCAGGATTCACCTGCGGCCGATGCTGTGGCACCGTTCAGTGACGCAGTTGTGCTCTCGCTCATGACGCCAAGACCTCCACGGCCTCGGCGGTCTCAATACGCCGGCCGGTGTAGAACGGCAGTTCGTCACGAACGTGCATGCGTGCGTCGGTGTTGCGAAGTGCGCGCATCATGTCGACAAGGTCAAGCACGTCATCGGCTTCCATGGGCAACAGCCACTCATAGTCGCCCAGAGCGAATGCACTCACCGTGTTGGCCACAACGCCCTTGAACGCCGCGCCCAACATGCCGTGCTCGCGCAGCATCCGCGAGCGGTCCTCGTCTGGCAATAGGTACCAGTCATACGAGCGCACGAACGGATAGACCGTCAGCCAGTCGCGGGCGTGCTCACCGCGCAGGAATCCTGGTACGTGGGCCTTGTTGAACTCCGCGGGCCGGTGAACACCGGCAGCGGACCAGGTGAGCTCAGTAGCCGACAGCAACTCGGTGGCGCGCAGTTCGCGTAACGCAAGCTGGATGTCAGCCAGATCCGGGCCGTGTAGCCACAGCATCACGGTGCCGTCGGCACGCATGCCGGACACGTCGTAAATTCCGCGCAAGGTCACATCGTGATCGGCGAGTTCCTCGACCGCGGTGTCGAAGTGTTCGACTACCTCGGCGAGTGCCTCATCCGGGGCGTCGAGCAGGCCGTCGAGTACGGAGAACAGGGTGAAGCCATGCGGTTCGTCAGTCATGCTCCAAGTATCCCCCTCCCCCAGCACAAGACGAAACTTTGCCGGTCCAGCCAGCGGGGACGCCCGCGCGCTACAAGTACATGAATGCCGTTTTCGGGTCAAGTTCCGCAATTACGTACTTCCAGGGCGCACAGAGCGGCACCCGCACCACCTCATGGGTCCTCTTGCCCGTGGTGCGGGTCGCCACCGACCCCGCACAACAGTCCCTTAGCCGTCTCGCGCGGTTATTTCCAGCAGCGCGTCCAGCCATGACCGGTAGTCACGCCGCTGGGTTTTCACAAATAGCGCGGATGGTCTCTAGGTTCGCGGCCGCAACTTCCACTTCAGCGCGAAGTCCCTTCATTGGCACTGCGCGGGCCCGGCCCTGCGTCGCACTTTGTGCCTAGTTGCGGTCCTTCAGTGCGTCCAGCAACGTGCCCACCGGCGATAGGCCCCATAGGACGGCCCCGATACTCGCGGCACCCCACGCCGCCACGATCTGCATGGTTACCTGGGCAAGCGCGATGCGAATATCCGCTCCGAGCCCGATCGCCAAGGTCACTCCGATTGCCCAACCCCAGACGACTCCGATGCCTGTGAGCGTTACCCACTCGGTGAGTTGCATTGTGAGTCGTGCCCTTGAGTGGGCTCCAAACGTAGCGTAGATCGCCATGCGTGTGCGGCGGCCGAACTGAAGAGCGCCCCAAAGGGCAACGAGTGCCAACGAACCGGCCGTCCAAGCCCAGCCTAGAACTCGTTCGCCATAGACGGTCGCGAAGTCCAGGCCATATGTGTTGGCACTCAGACGCGGCTGCACAACTGCTGGCGCCGTGGAGCCTGTTGCCAGCGCGGCGGCCAAGTAGGCCCCGATTGTGTCGACGTGCGGCGCGTCCGTGAGAACGTAGCACTGCTGGGCGTCGCCTGAGACGAGTTCTGGCGAGAGGTAGGCACCTGCGATGGCATCTCCCAGTACCGGACTGTCAACGGTGGTGACAGACACGGGCGCAGACCGAACAGTCCCCGTGCCGTCATAACTGGTTACTGTCATAACTGTGTACTCGCCGTCCGTCAGCCCGATGTCATCAACGATGCCAGCGGTCACGATCACGTCGGCGCTACTCTGTGCGCTCAGGCCGAAGAACTGATAGATGCCCGGCGAGACCTGAACCCAGGTCGCCTGCGTTCCTGGCGCGCTCGACGGATACGCGGCCCGGTCGGAGATTGACACTGCGAAGGAGCCGACGATGCCGTCCACCGCAGACAGTTGCTCGCAGGCCCCAACGGAGAGCGCACCTCCGTCAGCCGAAGCGGGTTCCACGATGAACGCATAGCCACCTGCGTCGATCCACTCGCGCTCGGCCGCCGCAAGGGCGGACACGTCCAGCGCATTGGCCAAGCCGATGCCAACCATCAGGTACGTTGTCGCAGCAATCACCATGATGGACTGACCCCACGATGACAAGGCACTGGCCAGGCCCTCCCGCATAGCTAGGCGCGTTGGCCAGGGGGCGGTCACCGAGCTCTCTCCTGGGGTGCAATCGGCGCGTCAGCCACGAGCACCCCATCGGTAAGGCGCAGCACCAGGTCACACCTGGAGGCCGCCGAACCATCGTGAGTGACAAGCACTACCGTGCGATTGGCTGCAGCGAACATTGCGTCGAGGACGCGATCCGTCGTCACGGCGTCGAGCTGCCCGGTGGGTTCGTCTGCGAATAACACCGGACGGTCGGACGCGAGCGCCCTGGCAATTGCGACGCGCTGGGCCTCACCTCCGGATAGGACCCTGGCAGGTTCCTGTGCTCGGTCGGCGAGCCCCATGTCTGACAACCGAGCATGGGCGCGGTCGCGTGCTATGGCGGTGTCTGCACCATCCAGGTACGCACCGAGGCACACGTTGTCAATCACGCTGCGCTCGGGCAGCAGCGACACGGTCTGCAGTACCCAGGTGGACACGTCCCGGGGGACATGCCGACTGCCGTCAACGTCCACGCATTCGAAGGCTCCTTGTTGCGGCCGCAGCAGCCCGCCGAGCAACGACAGCAGCGTAGTCTTCCCCGAGCCCGAAGGGCCGACGATCGCGACGCTCGCCCCGGAGGGAATATCACACGATAAACCCGCGAGCACATCATGGTCGCCGCCGGGATAGCGAAAGACTAGATCACCTGCCGTCAGTCGCACGTGAGATCCTCATGCACGTCCCGAGGATTTAGTAGCACTGGCGTGCCAACCAACTCGACGTCGACGTCCACCAGGCCGAAGGAGCCGTCGGTGGCTTCTATGACTGTGCCTTGGCCCGCGACGTCAGAAAAGAAGCAGACCTTCCCACTTGCATCGGTGATAAGCGCAGCGGCTGATACCGTGCCGACCTTTCGAGGCTCTACCAGGGCAATGGTCGCGAACACGGAGGATTGATCGCCGATGTATGCGGCGATCATCGAGACCGTCTCCGGTTCGGTGATCGTTGTCTGGCCAGGTTCGAGACTCACGGTCACATCGTTCACTGTGAGGACGCTCGCTGCTGCCCGATGCTCATCGACCACAATGCGGTCCTCGCCAGCGGTAGTGGTGTACAACTCTGTGCCTGGGGTGAGATCGATACCGACCCGTACGGTTACGGCGCCCGGGGCCCCCGAGCCAGCGGGGACCCACAGTAGCGAGCCCATCGACAGCACAGGGTTGTCGTCACCGTAACCAAGGGCGCCATTGAACGCCTTGATGGCCGCCGAGGTCACAAAACCGGCTTTGCCATCTGGACCGGAGTCCAAATAGCCCAGGTCGTAGAGCAGTTGCTGGGCAGTGGCAACATCGTCCCCCGACATACCTCGTTCGATGTCCCTGTACATCGGCGAGTGCGACACGTAGGCAACTACCGAAAGTCCGTTTACTTCCATAGCCGTGGAACCTTGAGCAATATCCGTGCCCGGCGTGATACCCAGCTCGGTGATGGTACCGGCAGACTGTGCGGTTACGGCAAAGGCGTCCCCCGGAACGAAACTCACGGTCGTGGGAGTGGAGTCTGTCCGCTCGGCGGCCACTACCTGCCCGACACTTGCAGTTGTATCCGCGGCGGAGCCCAGTGGTGAGGCAGATAGCGCCCAAACCGCAAGCGCTGTGCCAACTGCGAGCGGCAGAACGAGAGCCACAGAGAATGCGATAGTCGAGATTGCCTTTGTCATTCCTCACCGAATCCCATCTGCCGATACTGCCACTCGTATGGTAGTGCGACGCGTACGGTCGCATCGTCGCAGCGAAATGCAGTGAAGCCGCAACTGCGAGACTCAAAGGCTGCTGACACCGATGTCCGACAGACAGTTGACACTATGTGATGTGCGTGTGGCGACTTCCTCCGCCTGGAAGGCAAGCTCGAGCCCCGTCGCATCAGGAGCCACCTCGAACCCGGCATCTGATACGCACCGCTCAAGAGCCGTGCGATGTTCCTCAAGGTATGCGAGGGTCTGCTCAATAGTCGCTGCCTGTGTCTGGTAGAGATAGTTCACCCAGAACGACTCCGAAACTTCACAACTATCTCGTGACGCAAGCTCGCCGTCGTCCTGCGCTTGAACCAGATAGCTCGGAGTGGACACCCCCGCATCCTCGGACTCTTCGTACTGCGCGGCAAGGCCATTCGCTTCAAAACATGCGATAGTGCTCCTGGACGCGGTGCGTGCCTGCTCAAGCTTCAACTGCCCATCGGCTTGCGCTTGCTCCAGGAGCCCTATCTGACTGGCGGACGCGCCCCCTGCACGCGATTCTTCAATGACTTCAGCAATCTGCACATCAAACGCGCGGACTTCAGTCATGTAGGCATCGGCATTGTCCTGGTACGTCCACTGGAAACCCTCATCGGCCGGAAGGCTGTCAGTGGGAGCGGCCGTACTAGAGCAACCGGCAACAGCAACTACGACTAGACAGACCGCAATTGCAATGTGCTTCGTGTGCATGAACTCTCCTCACCCAGACCAGCCGCTTGGCAATGTGGCTAGTACTGGTAGACCTTGTAGCGGTCCAACTGATACGGGCTGTCCCAGGGCATTACCGTATACCGCTTTCGTTCGATGGTGACGCTTGAGAGGCCCCACTGGAGCGACTTCGAGTAGCCATCGATGTATTCGGTCCTCATGCCAATGCTGCCGCTCGAATCACCACCGGACTCGTAAGCCTTAATGTTGTGGAAGTCCCAGATGTCGGTCGTGATGTCGGATCCACTGAGCATGTAGTCGTAAATCTGGCTAGAGAAATATGGCGAGATCCAGTACGTCGCGCTGCTCGCAGGAACTACTGTCAGCGCCCGCAGCGCACCGGTGACAAGCGTGAGAATAGCGCCAGACTTGACGATTTTCACATTGCGTCCCCACTAGTTATTTTGCCAATCAATCCCTGATATGGAAAATACCAGCACGGTGATTAGATCGTCAATGCGTCACCGCAGATGTGCCTCTTGCCGGCTACGCATCTATGCGTGCTAGCGCGCTCACCAGGAGGTGATACCGACTTCGCGTAGACACACGCCAGCCGTACGGGAGTCATCTATCGCCTGATCGACCAGCTCGGCACCGCTGGCTTGTGCATCAGTCTCGATTTCATTTTCTTCCAGACAAGCCCGCAACGCAGCCTCGTGCAAATTGGCGTAGTCGACCCTCGCCTGCCACGACGTCGGCTGCGTTTGATAAAGTTGATTGATCCAGTAAGATTCCGCGACATCGCAGGACTCAATCTGCTGCCATGCAACGTCATCACCTGGATTAGAAGTCCCGGCCTCGTAGCCGGGAATAACTAGCCCCGTATAGGTCGTACGCTCCGTGTATCCAGCGGACAGTCCCGCATTGGCAATGCACTCGACAGTGCGACGGGTAGCTTCGCGGGCCATCTCAATTGTGACTTCGCCGTCCTGCTCAGCTTGCTCCAGTGCGGCCATTTGGCTGGCTCCTGCGCCTTCGTCGCGCGCCTCAGCGAGCACTAAGGAGAACGTATCCTCACTCAAGCCCTCAGAGCCTGTCGTCTTGTTGGTGTCTGGGCTACACCCGACAACCAATATGAGTGCGGCGGTACCTGCCAGCGCACGAGTCGCAGCGGTGGCGCTTCGGCGATATCGGCGGTCACGTTGCCTACGGCGAAAGTCGACCATTTTGCAACTCCATACATCCACGTGACTAATGATGAGTATTGCTCTGTAGAACGATAGGTGCACCGACGTCAACGTAACTGTAACCCCAGTCGACGTTGGAGGTGTAGGTCAGGCTGCCGCTGTACAACTTGTACCGTATCTGTAGTCCAATATTGCCAGAGCAATAGGAGTACTCGTTGGTGTGAGCTGAGTCGACATACCCCCACCACTGGACCTTGCAGCCATCTACCGAACTGGTAGTGAGTGCGAGTGAGTTCGTGTGCCATCCACTGGAATCTGCGGCAAAAACTGGGGCCGCGACCAAACTAGCAAGAATCGCGGTAGCGCCAGTAACAAGCGCGATGCGTCTCCGGAAATGCATGTCTATCTCCTCTCAAAAAGGGTTCGCGCCATGCGTAACCCCAACTGCAAATAGATATGAGGCTAATCCTCGCGTCTTGTGCCAAGTACTGTCAAGGGCTCGACGAGACTCACCTAAAGTGCTCGCGAAATGGGGCGCGTACCGCATCTATTAAATGCTCGTGAAATGCTCGTCATCGTGGGGGTGCTGCGGGGTGCTGGGCGAATGAGTGAAACATCGTCGATGAGTGCGAGCCGAGAGACCACGAAGAAGCATGCCGCGGTTATGCGAAGTCATCGAAGCAGTCCAAGGGTGTGATGCTTGATCAGTTGAGCGCTACGATGGGGCGCTCCAGCCAGCCGGGACGCCCGCGCGCTACAAGTACATGAGTGCCGTTTTCGGCTCGAATTCCGCACCCATGTACTTCCAGGGCGCACCCAGCGGCACCCGCACCGTCAGCGGTAGTCAGCCACCGCATCGGCCGCGACAATGGCGGCGATACCGCTCAGGCCCGCGGCCGAGCCAACCAGGTGTAGACCGGGAGCTGGGTTGAGCGAACCCACCTTGGCGGGCGCGGCATCGTGCCACTGAACCTGTGTGGTGGCGACCACCTGCGGCGCGGTCAGTTCCACACCAAGCAACCGCGACGCGTCCGCGAGCGCGAAGCCCGTGACATCCTCATCGGGCTGCACCGAATATGACAACCGCACCACGTGCCGGTGAGGATGATCCGCGGTCTGCACCTCGCTTGCCAGCCACTCCCACTTCGCCGTCGCATGGGTCAGTGCCTTGGCGCGCGTGACGCCCCCGGACACCAAGACACCGGTGCCGCGGGGGGCATCGTCCAACTCCGGGGCATCCAATACCAAGGTGACCAACGCGACGAATTGATCGTCCACATCCGGTTTGGCAACAATGTCGGGCTGCAGCCCATGGGCCGCGGCGCCGGGAATTGCGATCGTCACACCGTCGGCCTTGATAGTGCGCTGAACGCCAATGCCCTTGGCCTCAATGTGGACGCGCCAACCCTTGGCATAGGGCACTACCGCGGTCGCTGGCGCGTCCAGGCGAACCTTGACACCCAGCGCGCGAACCTCGGCGGCCAGCGCCGCGGTGACTCGGGCCACACCACCATAGATCCCCTGCACCGCACTTCCAGCCGCGCTGACTGCCCGGCGCGAGCGAGCCGCCTTGATCAGACTGCCGTGCTTCTGCACGTCGTCGGGCAAGCCCGGCGCGATGGCCGCGAGCGCAAGGTCCTCCAGCGCGCGCGAGTAGATGCCGGAGATCACTGGACGCATCAGCAGGTTCACAGCCTTGGCGCCCAGGCGTTCGCGAGCCAGCGCGCCTACCGTCACGTACGGATCGACCTTCCCGATGGGGCGGTAGACATCGCACGATGCGCGGATCGAGCCGCGCCAGCCCAGCACCGCGCGCACGTCACGGCGCAGCGGGTGCAGCGGGATTCCCAGCCAGCCGGTGTTGGGCAGCGGATACGAGCGCTGGGGGGAAACCACCCAGGCGGGCGCCTTCTCCGGCGAGACCACGGCATCGGCTAGTCCCAATTCGCCCAGCAACGTCGCGACCGAACCGGCGCGCGTGGCGAAGGATTCCGCGCCCGCGTCCAGGTCAAACCCGCCGACGACGTGGCTGGATACGCGGCCACCTAGGTCATCCGAGGCTTCAAGCAACGTCACCTCCGCACCACAATGCGCAAGGTGGCGCGCTGCCAGCAGCCCTGCCATCCCTCCGCCTACGACCACCCATTTTTTGCGATCAAGCGGGCCGATGTACCCGCGTGGCTCGGTAGGCTCCGGCGCGGGTCCTTGCTTGTCTGCGGTCACTGGCATCAGCCGTTGTCGTGGACGTAGTCCACGATGCGTTTTAGCGAGTCGGGGTCGGTGTGCGGCGGCACGCCGTGGCCAAGGTTGACCACATGGCCGGGGGCCTGGGAACCGCGCCGCAGCACGTCGGCCACGTGGGCCTCGAGGTGGTCGGCAGGCGCGGGCAGGCGCGCGGGATCGATGTTGCCCTGCAGCGGGAAGCGCCCGCCCAGCATCGTGTTGGCCTCGTCCAGCGGGGTGCGATAGTCCACCCCCAGGACTGTGGCCCCGGCATCGGCCATCGCGGGAAGTAGGTGGCCGCCATTGGCGGCGAAGTGCACGCGCGGCACAGGCAAGTCCGCGACGTGATCCAGCGCGAGCGCGGAGCCGGGCGCGCAGTGAGCAACATAGTCCGCGACGGACAGCGATCCCGCCCAGGAGTCGAACAGTTGCACAGCCGATGCGCCGGCCATGACCTGCGCCCGCAGGAACAGTCCCGCAGCGGTCGCGGTCCAGCGGGTCAGGCCCGCCCATACGTCTGGGGCGGTGAACATGAGTTCGCGCGCGGCAAGGTGGTCACGGGACGGTTTGCCCTCGACCATGTAGGCGGCGAGTGTGAACGGTGCACCGGCGAAGCCGATCAGGGGGGTGGTCGCGAGTTCCGTGACGGTCATCGCGACGGCTTTGCGGATCAGGTCAAGCCCGGTGTCAAACTCGCCGCCGTCGGCTGCGGCGCCCAGATCCGGCAGCGCCTCCACGTCCGCCATGGTGCGGATGGGTCGGTCGAATACCGGCCCGACACCGGGAGCGATCTGGACGCCCACGCCAGCGATCTTCATGGGAACCACGATGTCTGAGAAGAAAATCGCGGCGTCAACTCCGTAGCGGCGCACGGGTTGAAGCGTGATTTCCGAGGCCAACTCGGGAGTCAGGCACGCGTCGAGCATCGCGGTGCCTTCGCGCGCTGCCAGGTATTCGGGTAGCGAGCGCCCGGCCTGTCTCATGAACCACACCGGCTTGTGCGAGGGGGTTCGCCCCTCATAGGCGGCAATAAGCGCAGAGTCTGAGGTGAGTCCTGAGGCCTTGGGGTGGGCGGCGGGCAGGGATCCGGCAAGAACTGTCATGCCCCAATTCTGCCTTGTCCCGCGGCCGTGTCAGAATAGGCGAGTGGTATTGATGTCATTAGTGGCCAGTCACCACAACCGCGACCTTGCCGTACTGGAGCAGTTGAGCGTCGGCTCCGACAAGCTTGGCGCGACGGTTGTGGCGAGTGAGTCCTCCGTGCACGCCGCCGTGGTGCTCCCCACGTGCAACCGTTTCGAGGTGTACCTCGAGGCAGATGACCCTGCCGTCGCGCGCGCCGCCGTCACCCGTGCGTTGACCGAACTCACGTCGCTCGACGCCGAGACTGTTGACTCCGCGCTGGTGTCCTTCGAGTCTGACGATGCCGTGCAGCACCTGTTCTCCGTGTCCACTGGGCTTGAGTCCATGGTGGTGGGCGAGCGCGAGATCTCCGGCCAGGTGCGCCGCGCCCACGCCGAGGCCCAGGCCGGCGGACACCTCACGCCTCACCTCGATCGTCTTTTTCAGTCCGCGCTGCGCACCTCGCGCGTGGTCGCATCATCCACTGGGCTCGGCACGTCGGGTCGCTCAGTGGTCTCCGTCGCCTTCGACCTCGCCGATGCCACGGTCACCTGGCAGGGTGCACGCGCCCTGATCATCGGTACCGGTGCCGTCGCGGAGTCCAGCGTGGGAGTTCTGCGCGGACGCGGCGCCGATGTCGCGGGCGTCTTCTCCCCTTCCGGCCGCGCCGACACTTTTGGCGCCACCCACGGCGTCTCACCTGTCGCGCTGAGGGACTTGTCCATGGAGTTAGGTCAAGCGGACATCGTGCTAGCGTGCTCCGGTGGCGAGTCCATCGTGTTGACGCCGGCGCTTGTCGCCGCAGCTCGCGCGGCAGCGAGCCAGCCGCTGACCATTGTTGACCTCGCCTTGCACCATGACGTGGCACCCGGTGTTGCTCAGCTGCGCGACGTCCACGTGGTGGACCTCACGACCGTGGGAGCTCACGCCCCTGAAGAGTCGCTCAACTCGGTCGAGGCTGCGCGTTCCATCGTCGCCCACGCAGTGGCGCGGTTTGAGGCCGGCGAGGACGCCCGTGCGCTGGACCCAGCCGTCGTCGCACTGCGCGAGCACGTGTTCGGCTTGCTTGAGCGCGAGGTCACCCGCATTCGTCCGGGAGCTGGGGCCGACGCGCAAGCGGTCGCCAAGGCCGATGGCACCGAGGCTGCGCTGCGCCGCTTCGCCCGCACGCTTTTGCACACCCCCACCGTCCGCGCCAGGCAGCACGCGGAGGCCGGCTCGGAGATGGCCTACGTCGACGCGATTCAGGCGCTGTACGGAATCGACGTAGCTGTTCCCAACGACGCATGCCCCGCTGAGGGCATCGACGCGGAGTCGCCTCACCTCTAGCCCCAAGGCTGGTGGCCAGCCCTGTCCTCAGCCTTATGTTCGCCGATCCGCCGCTGTGGGACGGCAGAATAGTCGCGAATTAGGTAACGTCGCATCCCCTATTAACGGCACGGCAATGTTGCAATAAACTCCGCCCGTGGATTAGGTTAGGCATACCTCACTAGGCGCCGACGAAGCGCGCCTCCACCCGATCAGGAGTCCGATGCGTAAGCGCGCCCTCGTTGCGATCGTCGCCGCCGCGGCCCTCGTCATCGTGATCGGGCTTTCGCTGGCGGTCGGCACCCGCGGGATTGACCCTGGCACCGTGTGGGACGCGATCTTCGCTTACGATCCCTCCAACCCGGATCACCTCATCGTTCGCGAACTACGCCTGTCTCGAACCGTCATCGGTGTGCTTGCGGGCGCGGCCCTCGCCGTCGCCGGCGCCCTCATGCAGGCACTCACTCGCAACCCCTTTGCAGACCCGGGCTTGCTGGGCATCAACGCCGGCGCGTCGCTGGCCGTGGTGCTGGGCATCGCACTCGGTGGTGTCACGGGATTCTCTGGCCAAGTCTGGCTCGCATTTGTGGGCGCAGGCCTTGCTGCCGTGTTGGTGTACGCCGTTGGTGCGCGCGGCTCCTCCGCCGGGGCTCCGGTGCGCCTGGCGCTCGCGGGTGTCGCCATCACGGCGCTGCTGAGCTCGCTCACCTACGGGATCCTGACAATGTCCCAGTCCACGCTCAATGAGTTCCGCTTCTGGGTGGTCGGGTCGCTCAGCGGACGCCAAGACAATGACATCACGGCACTCGTGCCGGTTGTGCTCATTGGCCTGGCAGTGGGCTTCCTCGCCGCCCGTTCCCTCCAAGCCATCTCGCTTGGCGACGATGCTGCGGCCGCCCTGGGCGTGCGCATCGGCCTCACTCGCTTTGTCATCGTCGCGGTCGTCACGCTGCTGGCGGGCGCCGCCACCGCCGCTGCCGGACCCATCATCTTCGTCGGGCTCGCAGTGCCCCACGTCGTGCGCTCGCTGGTGGGCGCCTCTCTGCCCTGGTTGCTGCTGGTGAGCGCCTTAGGCGGCGGCATTTTGCTGCTAGTGTCCGACGTCATCGGCCGCGTCATCGCCCAGCCTTCAGAAATCCCGGTCGGCATCACCACAGCGGCCATCGGTGGCCTGGTCTTTGCTGTGCTGTCTCGCCGCATGAAGGTGGTCGAGCTATGAGGGTCATCAAAATCGGTCAGTACGGCGTCATCACCCATACCCGAGTGCTCGTGGTGGGATGGGTCCTGGTGGCGGTCTCACTCATGCTCGCCGTGATGGCACTGACTACTGGCCCGGCTGACGTGGGCGTCTTTGACTCCATGCGGGCAGCGGTCGGCATCCGCACCGGTGGCTCGGCTGACTTCATCGTGGGCCAACTTCGCGCCCCGCGCACCTACACCACCGCGCTGATTGGGGCGATATTCGGACTCGCCGGCGCACTCCTCCAGTCGATCACTCGCAACCCGCTCGCCTCCCCAGACTTCATTGGCATCAGTGCAGGTGCAGGTACCGGTGCAGTTGCCGTCATCGCGCTGCTTGGTACCAGTTCCACATGGCTGGTGGCCGGCGGCGCCGCAGCCGGTGGCTTGTTCGCCGCTGTGATCATTACGGCGCTTTCCTGGCACCGCGGGATTGTGCCGCTGAGGTTGATCCTGACGGGAATCGGCATCGGGTTCGTGGCCTCGGCCATCAGCCAGTACTTTCTGATGATCGTGAACATCAACGTCGCTGACCAGGCGTTGGTCTGGCTTGTTGGATCCACCAACGCGCGCACCTGGACTCATGTGTTCGTGGCGACTGCGGTGCTCGTGGTGCTTGGGCCCATCGCGCTGTGGCAAGCCCGAGCACTACGCACCATGGAGATGGGTGACGACACCGCGAGCGCGTTGGGAATTCACGTCAATCGCTCAAGGCTCATCATCGCCATCGTGGCCGTACTGCTGACTGCGGGCGCGACCGCGGTCGTGGGGCCGGTCGCGTTTATCGCACTGGTCGCTCCAGCACTGGCACGTCGACTCACCCGTGTTGGGGGCGTGACGTTGATTACGTCCGCGCTGATGGGCACGGCACTGACGCTTGCCGCGGACTTCGCCGCGCAGCGCGCCACCGGCACCCTGCAACTTCCCATCGGCATCTATACTGCCGCAATCGGCGCACCCTACCTGCTGTATTTGGTGTGGCGTGCGTCCCGAGGAGAACAGTCATGAGCAGACTCGAAGCGCACAATGTCAGCCTGAGTTACAGCAAAAACGAGGTGGTCCACCAGATCAGCGCGCAGATTCCCGATGCCAAGATCACCGCGATCATCGGCCCCAACGGTTGCGGCAAGTCCACTCTGCTGCGCGCCCTCGCGCGACTGATGGCCCCCGCATCGGGAACAGTGGTGTTGGACGGCAAATCCATCCACGACATCCCCACCCGCGAGGTCGCGACCCGCATTGGCCTGCTCCCCCAAGCCCCCATCGCGCCGGCCGGAATCACCGTTAAGGAACTGGTCGCGCGCGGGCGCACGCCGCACCAGAAGATGCTGCGGCCGTGGAGTCCCGAGGACGAGTCCGTGGTGTTCTCCGCGCTGTGCTCAACGGCACTGGACGGCATCGGCGACTCATTGGTCGATGAGTTGTCCGGTGGTCAGCGCCAGCGCGCGTGGATCGCCATGGCACTCGCCCAGGACACTCCCTTGATGCTGCTCGACGAGCCCACCACATATTTGGACATCGCTCACCAGTATGAGGTGCTTGACCTGCTCTACCGCCTACACCAGCGCCAACGGCGCACCATCGTCATGGTGGTGCACGATCTGGACCAGGCCGCCCGCTACGCCGACCACGTGATCGCCATGTCACGCGGGCGCATCGCCGCCCAAGGCAAGCCCGGCGACGTCCTCACCCATGAACTGCTGCGCGACGTGTTCCGACTCAACGCGCGCATCCTCAACGACCCCGTCACCCACACACCCATCATTGTGCCCGCAGCAGGCCCCGGCGGAGGGCCCGTCGATATGGGCCACCGCCACGACTAAAACCGTCACATCGCACCACCGTCAACTCACCCACCAGCCTCAACCACAGAAAGGCACCACCCATGCGAACCTCACGAAACATCGCCATCGTCGCAGTGTTGGCAGTCGCCGCGCTTACTCTGGCAGCTTGCTCGTCCTCCGATGATGACGCTGCCGCGGCGACGTCTCCGGCCAGTCCCGCTACATCGGTATCCGAATCCGCTGGCGCAACCGCCGCCTTCCCCGTGACCGTCACCGACATGTATGGGGACGTGCGCATCGAGTCCGAGCCGCAGCGCGTCGTGACCCTAGGTTCGCGCGAGCACGAACTCCTCTATTCGCTGGGCGTTGCACCTGTCGCCGTGCCCGAAAGCTGGCAGGGCTACGCCAACGGCACCGGTCCGTGGGCTGAGCAGGCTCGCCTCGATGCAGGCGCCGAACCAGAGACCTTCGCCACCGGCGAGCTCAACTACGAGGTCATCGCCTCATTTGAGCCCGACCTCATCGTCGGCACCTACGCCGGCCTGACCGAGGACCAGTACGCGGCGCTGTCCGCGATCGCTCCCACGCTCGCTCAGACCGCCGACTTCCCCGCCTATGGCATGCCCTTGGACGAGGAACTCCACCTCATCGCGCAGGCAGTAGGCAAGACAGCTGAGGCCGATGCGGTCATGGCGGACATTGATGCGCAGTTCGCCGCGACACGCGAAGAGCACCCTGACTTCGAGGGAAAGACTGGCATCGTCGCCTTCTTCTACGACGGCGCACCCGGCGTGTACCACTCGACCGACAACCGTAACCAGTTCCTCGCGAACCTGGGACTCACGGTTGATGGCCTCGACGAATACGTCAACGAGCAGTTCTTCATCCCCGTTAGCGCAGAAAAACTGGACCTGATGTCGGACTTCGATGCCGTGCTGTGGCAAGCGGCCACCACCCCGGAGACTAAGGACGCAATCGAAACCCTGCCGCTGTTCCCCGGGCTCGAAGTCACCAAGAACGGTGGAAACATCTGGATCACTGACACGGTGCTCGAAGGCGCATTCTTCGCCAACAGCCCGTCGTCTATCCAGTACTCCCTCGACGCACTCGTACCCCAGTTGGAAGCAGCCCTTGACGGCGACCCCACCACCGAGGTCCCGGAGTACACCGACGCCGCATAACTACCCGGGCGCTGGCGGTCCGCGCTCCTGCTGACCGACACCGCCCATGCGCTCCCGCAACTATCCCCATCCTCAAGGAGAAGCCGTGACGGACTCATACTTCGCTGACGTGATCGGCACCACCCAGATCACGCCCCACCTTCGCCGTGTCCACCTTGGTGGCGGCACCCTGGCTCGGTGGGAATCCACCGGCAAGCCCGATGAGTTTGTCCACGTCCACATTCCCGAGGCCGATCCGGCCGAGGGCTGGCAGGACGATCACGACATCGCGCGCCATTACACAATTCGTCGCTACGGCATTGCTGAAGGACAGGGCGCGGCGGCGGCCACCATCGACATCGACGTGGTCACGCACGGCCACGGGCGCGGCTCTACCTGGGCCAAGACGCGCAAGCCAGGCGACCGCGTGGCGATCAGCAAAGCGCGCGGCTTCTACGGTCCGCCCGCAGGCAGCACCAAGCGCGTCCTGATCGCCGACGCCACTGGAATCCCCGCCGTGGCGCGCATCCTGGAGGAAGCATCGGCCGGCGAGGAGTTCGATGTGTCCATTGAATTGCTGGATTTGGCTGACAAGGTGTATTTCGTGTCCAAGGCCACCGTGCGTTCGGTGTGGCGGGTCAGCGGCAACGGCCGCTCCCCCAGCGCGCTCACGAATTGCATGAGCCGGGCCACCACCCCCGACGAGGACGTCTACGTGTGGATTGCCTGCGAGACCTCCGAGTCACGCCGCGCGCGCAAGTTCCTGCGTGCTAACTGGGGCCGTCACCACACCTCCTATCGGATCGTCGGCTACTGGTACGCGAATCTGGACGAGCTCATGTCGACGTATAAGTCGCTCACCAACCAGCAGCGCGAACAGTACGAGGCAATCTGGCACGAGGACCGCTCTGACGAGGCCAACTGGGAAGAACTCGAGCCCTTCCTCGTGGCCCACGGCCTGTAAGGCAACCCGTTCCAGTCACAGGTCCAGCCGCTCCAGGATGTCGGTGACGAGCGCTGCCACCGCGGACCGCTCCGAGCGCTCGAGCGTGACGTGTGCAAACAGTTCCTGACCCTTGAGCGCCTCGATGACCGCGGCGATTCCGTCGTGGCGGCCCACCCGCAGGTTGTCGCGCTGGGCTACGTCGTGGGTGAGGATCACTCGCGAGTCCTGGCCGATGCGGCTCAGCATTGTCAGCAACACATTGCGCTCAAGTGACTGGGCCTCGTCCACGATCACGAACGCGTCGTGCAGCGAGCGCCCGCGGATGTGAGTGAGCGGCAGCACCTCGAGCATCCCGCGAGCCATCACCTCTTCAACCACCTCGGAACTCACCATCGCGCCCAGGGTGTCAAAGACTGCCTGCGCCCACGGGTTCATCTTCTCCGACTCGCTGCCGGGCAGGTATCCCAGTTCCTGGCCGCCCACCGCGTACAGCGGGCGGAACACCATGATCTTCTTGTGCTGGCGGCGTTCCAAGACGGCCTCGAGGCCCGCGCACAGCGCTAGCGCACTCTTGCCGGTTCCCGCACGCCCGCCCATCGACACGATTCCGATCGACTCGTCCATCAACAGGTCCATTGCGATCCGCTGTTCAGCGCTACGCCCATGGACCCCAAAGACCTCCTGGTCTCCGCGCACCAACCGGACCGCGCCATCGGCCGCGACACGGCCCAATGCGCTGCCGCGCCCGGAATGAATGACTAGCCCCGTGTGGATGGGAAGTGTCTGGAGGTCCTCCCCCGCGTAATCCGGGTGGGGTGCGCCAATGAATTCGTGCTCCCACAGCGAAGCCATTTGCTCATCCGTGACCTGGATCTCGCGCATGCCCGTCCAGCCAGAATCTACAGCGAGTTCCGCGCGGTACTCGTCCGCATCGATGCCAAGCGCGGAGGCCTTGACGCGCATCGGCAAGTCCTTGGACACCACCGTGACCGCGTGACCTTCCTTGGCGAGGTTGGCCGCCACCGCGAGGATGCGGGTGTCGTTATCCCCCAGGCGGAAGCCGCTGGGCAGTACCTCTGGGTCAGTGTGGTTGAGCTCCACGCGCAACGTCCCGCCAACGTCGTTGACGGCGACGGCCGTGTCCAGCTTGCCGTGAGTGATGCGCAACTCATCAAGCGAACGCAACGCAGACCGCGCAAAGTAGCCCAGTTCAGGGTGGTGGCGTTTGGCCTCGAGTTCGGTGATCACCACGACGGGGAGCACGACAGCGTGTTCCGCGAATCGCTTTATTGCACGCGGGTCGGACAGCAGCACGGACGTATCGAGCACAAAAGTGCGAAGTCCGACGGAGCCGTCGACGAGTGATGAGGCGGTGGTGGCGGTGCTGGCGGAGAGGTTCACAAGTGCTCCAGGCATTCAGGCCGCAGAGTGTCATCCGCCCCACGGCGGTTGATTTAGGTCGACACCTTTGGTGTGCGACGAGTTGCGCTTCCCACCTGACCGACGCTACGCCTGGGGGGCGAGGTTGCCTCTCGACACGCCGCATGTCACGTATTCGTCACACGCGCTCGGGCGCGCCGCGCCTGCGAACCGTCACTGACACGGCAGCGGCGAAGTCACCGGCGAGTCTCGCAGACGCGCGGGGGCGGGCACATGGCCTGTGTCAGCGACGGTGCGCAGCGAAGGTGCGCAGCGAAGGTGGCGATGCTGGGACCGCGAGAGTCAACGGCCCAGTCGTCGCTCACGTTGGGCGTAGGCACGCAGTGCGCGCAAAAAGTCGACTCGCCGGAAGGCCGGCCAGTACGCGTCGCAAAAATAGAACTCCGTGTGGGCGCTCTGCCACATCAGGAAGCCACTAAGCCGCTGCTCTCCCGAGGTACGGATCACCAAATCGGGGTCCGGCTGGCCCTTGGTGTACAGATGCTCGGCGATGTGCTCGACCGAGAATGACTCGGCAACTTGCTCGAGTTCATGCCCTGCATCAACGCCGGCTCGCAAGAAGGACCGCACTGCCTCGGCGATCTCGTGGCGACCGCCGTAGCCCACCGCAACATTGACGTGCAGACCCTTCGCTCGCGCGGTGCGGTCCGCCGCTACGGCCAGTCGGTCCGCCGCTCCCGGTGCCAGCAGGCTCGCATCCCCCACATGCTGCAGGCGCCACCGTCCGTCATCCGCCAAGCGCTCGACTGACGTACAGATAATCTCCAAAAGTGCGTCCAGCTCCTTGGGGTCCCGCTCAAGGTTGTCGGTCGACAGCATCCACAGCGTCACTACCTCGACGCCGGCGTCCATCGACCACTCCAGCACCTCTGTGATCTTGTCAGCTCCGCGCTGATGCCCGTCCGCAGCACTGGTGCCGACGTGCTTGGCCCACCGCCGATTTCCGTCCAGGATGACGCCGATGTGGCGGGGCGTATTGCCGTCCAGTTTGAGAGTGCGCGCGAGCTGGCGCTCATATGTTCCGTACACGAATTTGCGCAGTCCCATAAGCGTCCTTTCGCGTCCAACACGAGTCAATGATTCAGCACCCACGGTACAACGCCCGGCGAACCTACGGTATCGTAGGTTCATGGTAGAGAACCTTCCGATCCCCGACAAACCGCTTCTTCGGGGTTGGTTGCACCTTGGGGCCGCGCCAATCGCTTTTATTGGTGGACTGGGACTGGTGACGTTCGCGCCCACCCTGTCTGGCCGGGTCACGGCGGCAATCTTCACTATCACCGCCGTCATGCTGTTCGGTACCTCCGCTGTGTACCACCGCGGAAACTGGTCCCCCAAGACCAAGGCCGTGCTACGCCGCATGGACCATGCGAACATTTTTCTGATCATCGCAGGCACATTCACGCCCCTTGGTGTGCTACTGCTCGACAAAAGAACCGCGACGATCGTGCTCTCCCTGGTGTGGGCCGGTGCGGTGCTAGGCCTGCTCTTGAGAGTTTTCTGGCTCAACGCCCCGCGTTGGCTCTACGTCCCGCTGTACCTAGCGCTTGGCTGGGTCGCGGTGGGTTTCCTAGGGAAGTTCTACGAGACGGGCGGCGCGGCAGTCGTGACCCTTATCGCCTTAGGTGGCTTGTTCTACACAGTGGGCGCCGTCATCTATGGCACCAAGTGGCCTCGCGGGTCAACCAAATACTTTGGGTTCCACGAGATCTTCCACGCATTAACGATCGCCGGGTTCGCCTCGCTCTTCGCCGCTTCGACTATCGTCATCTTCAACGCCTAACGCAGTCGCAGTCGCGTTCGCTACGACGCCCTCATCCACGGGCGGCGACGTGCGCACCTTACGCAGTTGCTTGTTCAGCGAGCGCATGAGTACCAACGTCACGAGCACAACGGAGAATGTTGCGATGAATGCCGCAAGACCGGGTCCACCCGTAAAGTCTGTCACCGTGATCACCTCTTTCACGTACTATCCTGCCTCATGATGTCTACTGAGGAATCCACGCCCAATCTTGGTCGCCGCGAAGGTGGAACCGCACTGCCCACGATGAGTCGCAAGGGCCTTATTTGGTCAGCGATCGGAGTCATCGCGCTCATTGCGATCGCCGCGTGGTTCGGATTTGGCAAGGCCTCTGATGCTGTGAGATGGCAAGCTACGGGCTTCAATGCCGACCTTCCTACTGAGGCCACCGCAACCTACGACGTCTTTCTATATAGCGACCAATCTGCCAAGTGCAGCGTGCGCGCGCTCAACGACCGGTTTGCGGAGGTCGGGGTTGCCACGCAGTTTGTTGATCGTGCGGATGGCGCTGAACAGCGTCTGACTACCACGATCATTACGACGGAACAGGCGACCACTGCCACAGTTAACTACTGTGTGCCCGTCGATCAATAGCATCGGCCGATGCTGGTCAAAGTTTAATACGTGCAGTTCTGGACTTCTCTTGGTAGTCTTGCCGGTCACGCTCAGAAGGAGACACCGTGCCTGAATCAACCGACACCTGGCTTACCCAGGAAGCTTACGACCGCCTGCAGAAGGAGTATGACTTCCTCAGCGGGGAAGGTCGCGCCGCCATCGCCGCAGAGATCGACGAGCGCCGCCAAGAGGGTGACCTCAAAGAGAATGGCGGTTATCACGCTGCCCGCGAGGAGCAGGCCAAGCAAGAGGCACGCATTCAGAAGCTCGAGCAGATTCTGCGCAATACCAAGGTGGGCGCCGCTCCAGCTGACGACGGCATCGTCGAGTCCGGCATGGTCGTGAAGGCAGAAGTCGCTGGGCGCGAGATGGAATTCCTCGTGGGTTCGCGCGAAGTTGCTGGTGGCACTGACATTGACGTCTTTAGCCCGCAGTCGCCCCTAGGCGCCGCACTCATGGGGAAGGCCGTGGGTGACGAGACCACGTATACGGCGCCCAACGGCAAGGAAATCACTGTCAAGGTGCTCGCCGCGGCACCCTTTAAGGGCTAATACCCGAACGTCACAATGACGCGAAAAGTCCCGGTTGGCGATAAGCCAGCCGGGACTTTTCGTGCGTTGCGCCCTTGATGGAACTCCTCTGACTAGTCACGCTTACTGTCCGCGGAGTCGTCATCGTCTTCGTCCGCGCGATGCGCGCGGGTCGCGACGTCCGGGTGCTGCTTGCGAATCCTGATCTCGGTCGTGTGGCTGATTGTCTCTCGCGCCTTGCGGTACGCGTCCCGCGATTTACCAGCAATGACAGGTATCGCCGAACTGATAGGTCTGTCCTCGTCCTCGGATGTGAAGTCCTTGCGGTAACCGGTACCGAACGCCGTCACGAAGGCGAGGATCGGCACCGCCACGACCGCGCCAACGAGCCCCAGGATCAAAGTTCCGGCGGAGATCGTCAGCAGAATTGCCATCGGGTGAATTGACGCTGCCTTACCAAACAGCCAGGGATACAAGATATTGCCCTCGATCTGCTGAACCAGCAGTACGAAGAAAAGCATCCACAGTGCCGTCGTCCAGCCCCCGTCAAAGAGTGCCACGAGCACAGCGACCACGCCGGAAAGCGTCGCGCCAAACAAGGGAATGAAGGAGAACAGAAATACCAGGATCGCAATCGGCAGTGCCAGCGGCACGCCCAATAGCCATGCAGCGACGCCGATGCCAACGGCGTCAACGAGCGCTACGAATGCGGATGTCTTGGTGTAGCGGGCGAGCGTGTGCCAGCCGTTGAGCCCTGCGCGGTCGACCCGGCTCTTGTCGTCCACCGGAAGCACACCTACCGCCCACACCCACATCGTGCGACCGTCACGCATAAAGAAGAACAGCGCGAGGAGAGCAATGACTATTCCCGCGAACATGCCGCCGATTGCGCTGGTGACTCCCACAGCCGAGCTCGCAAACCCCAGTGCGTTGTCCTGCGCCAGGCTGGTCAACGACTTGACCCCCTCGTCAATCTGCGCGCTGCTGAAGTGTAAGGGCCCGGAGGACAGCCAATCAAGGAACGTGTCGAACCCGTTGACTGCGGCCTCACGCAGGTCACCGAATCCGGTAACGATCGAAGTTCCGGCGAGCGCGACCAATGCCATGACGAGCAGGACGCCCACCAGGATGGTCACGGCCGCCCCTAACCCGCGGGGAATGTGGTGGCGTTCGAGCGCAGTGACGAAGCGTTCGAGTGGTGCTGCGATCAGTAGGGCAATGATGAGCGGAAGGAACAGCGAAGCGAGGTTCAAGAACGCGGTGAAACCCGCGAATGCCACGATGCCAACCACCACGATGCGCCACGACCACGCGGCGGTCACGCGTAACGGCATGGGGACGAGATTCACCGCGACGTCGCTGGGTCGTTCGCTTTGGGTCGTCAATTCGGGGTCAATTGGTGCCATAGCGTGAGCCTAATACCGCCCGACCCTTAAGCGTGTGAGGCCAGCGGAACAGAACCGGCCGCGCCCGCGTTGCATCATGCAGAGTAGCAAAGCGAAGGAGTGCGAATGTTCGGCTTAAACAAAACCAGCATGATCCCCGCCAATGAGGCGCTGCCCGGCCGCGAGGCCCCTATTACGGTTCCCGGCAACCATGTCGTGCTCGGCACGCCGATTTCTGGGCCAATCCCAGATGGCCACGAAGTGATCTACTTCGCCATGGGGTGCTTCTGGGGATCTGAGCGCGTCTACTGGCAGCACAACGGCGTCTATACGACGGCGGTCGGCTATCTGGGTGGCTGGACACCCAACCCTACGTATGACGAGACCTGCACGGCTCGCACCGGCCATACGGAGACCGTCAAGGTCGTCTACGACCCCGCCAAGGCGGACCTCGGCTCGCTATTTGCGCAGTTCTGGGAGAACCACGATCCCACGACTCCTAACCGCCAGGGGGGTGACGTCGGCACGCAGTATCGCAGTGCCATCTTCGCCACTACTGCTGAGCAGCTCGCCGCGGCCAACGCCTCACGTGATCGCTACCAAGCATCGCTCGACAACTTGGGGTTCGGCACCATCTCGACCCAAATTGACATGCAGACACACGCAGGCGACGGTACGTTCTACTACGCCGAGGACTACCACCAGGGGTACCTCTTCAAGAACCCTGGCGGCTATTGCAACCACGGCTTCTGCCAGGTCACATATGCGCCTTCGAACGTGTAGTTTCTAGTGACCTGCGCCCCTGGCTAGGATGAGCGAGAGCCAACGACAAGGGGCGCGCGTGAGACCGGCAGTACTACGTCGCGGGGATAGCCTATGACCCGCAACTCAGGGCTGCTGGCGCGCGTTAAGCGTCGCCGCGACCAAAAGCCGAGCCGCGAAGATGTCGTTGCCGACCTCCATTTTGCGGCCATCGCCTGGCTCGTGGTGCTGTGCTTATTACCGTTGCTGGTGCTGGCGATCGTGGGCTGGGTGCAATACACCAACACTAATGGGATATTTTTCCCGGCCCCCGGGTACCCCGCAATGACCACCCTGAGCGCGGGAATGATCGTCCCAGCACTCGCGCTAGCAGTCGCGTGGGTCGTCTCGGTGCCGCTGCCCCTCCTCAAGCGCAACGACGTATCGCGCGCGGACATGGTGGGACTCGCGTTCTTTGGCGCAATCGCCACAGTGGTGAGCGCCACGCTTGACGTGGACAGCCCCGCCTGGCCCAAGGAGGTCGCGCGAGTTGCGGTGTGGATCTTTGTCGCGCTGATGGTTCTGGGGTTCTTGCGCATAGCGCTCGGGTGGCTGCGATTGGTACCCCGCGAATGGCGAAGCTCCTCCGCTCACACCAAAAAACCGCGAAGCTAACTCAAGCCTGCGAGGCGATACTGGATTGCTCTACGCGAGCCGCTGCCGTAAAAACCCAAGCTGCTTGACGACTTGGTGGCCGTCGCCACCTTCGTGCCCATTGAACGGGTAAACGACCATATTTTTTTCCATGGCCGCAGCATCGGCGCCCCACGCCTTGTTTCCGTACCAATTGTAGGCGGCGTAGGTGGTTGACGGTGGGCAGATGGTGTCCATTAACGCGACCGACCACAGCGATGGGGCCGTCCCGCGCTTGGCGAAGTTGACTCCGTCAAAGTAACTGAGCGTGGTGAGGACCGCGTCCTCCTTACCGCGGTGAATCGCCAGGTAGCCCACGATCTCACCGTAGGGTCTATCCGCCGTCATGGTGATGGCACGCTCGAAGTGGCAAAGGAACGGCACATCAATGCAAGCTGCGGCGATGTCTCCCGCCAGTGCGACCACGGCGAGCGCGATCCCGCCACCCTGCGAGGCGCCGTGAACGGCGACGCGTGCGGAGTCAATACCGTCCAGGGATCGCACCGCGTCAACAGCACGCACGGCATCGGTAAAAACGCGGCGGTAGTAGTAATCGGCGGGCGAATCGACGCCACGTGTCATGAATCCTGGGTATGCAGGGCCGGTGGCGTCCACGTCATCGGTTGCTCCCCCATTGCCCCCGGCAGAACCCTGTCCGCGAGTGTCCATCACCAAGTACGCGAACCCCGCTGCAGCCCAAAAAGTATGCTCGATCGCGAGCCCGCGCCCACCGCCGTAACCGGCGTAGTGGACGATCACGGGTAGGTCGCCCTCGACGCCCGCGGGCCGCGCGAGCCACGCCTTCACGGGCTGCCCGGCAAAACCGGGGAACGTCACGTCGAAGATGTCCACGTGAGGCAACGAAGCATCACTTGGCTCTATGACGACGGATCCGCCTGCGGCGCGTGCCTGGGCTATCGTCTGGTCCCAGAACTCGTCGAAGTCCGCGCTCTCGCGCACATCGGGGAGAAACTCGCGAAGTTCTTCGAGTGATAGATCATAATGCGGCATCGAGGGTCCCTTCATTGGGCTCAGACCAAAATCCGGGTGACACTATGTGTGCCACCCGGAAGACGCTACCGCTAGCGGCGGCCGAATAGAATCGCGATGATGCGCAAGAACTCAATGTAGAGCCACACTAGGGTGACGATCAGCCCAAAGGCGGCCTTCCACTCGACCCAGTCAGGCATGCCGCGTTTGACGGCGTTCTCAATAAAGTCGAAGTCGGCGATCAGCGAAATGCACGCCAGGAACACCGCGAAAACACCGATGAGCACGCCGAGCGGGATGCCGAAGATCTCCACTGACGTCCGCAGGCCAAAAGCGTTGTTATCAGTCTGGGGACCAAAGACCATCACACCCACGTTGATCAGGCTGAACGCAAGGTACGCGATTCCACCGATCATCAGTATCTTTTGCAACTTGGGTGTGTAACGCACCTTGCCGGACTTGTACAGCGCGAGGCACACGCCAAACGTAATACCAGTAGCGAGTAGAGCCTGGAGCCCTGCACCGGGCACAACGAACTCTTGCTCAATGAAGATGGTGATGGCGCCTAGGAAGTACCCTTCGGCCACTGCGTAGACCGCGATCAGCGCCGGTTTGGGCCGCTTCTGGATCGACAGCACGATGCCGAGCACCAGGCCGATGATCGCGCCCGCAATCATGCCGAGCATGTTGGGGAACAGGTATCCGGGTACCGCAAACAGCATGACCAAAATGGCGATGCCCGCGGTCTTGGCAATGACGCCTTCGTAGGACATGCGGCCAGTGTCAACCGCGGTGGCTGAGGGCGCGTTGTATTGGGCGTTGAGTTGCGCCGAAGACACTGTGACCGGCTGAGCCGAGGATCCGTTGACGGCGGCGTTGTGCACCTCCGCACCGCTCGCGGGCTGGAATTCCTTCGATCGTCCAAAGATGGGACTGGCCACGTGTTCCTCCTGTTGGGCTCGACTCTTGACCGGCAAAGCTCAACTTCAGCATACCCGCGCGGAGGGGGCGCGATCGAGACCGTTCGCCCCGCGCGCAACCCCATCTACGTCCGCACCGTAAATCAATGGTGGTGGGTGCGCCGCGTGCGGGGACCGCACGTGCAGCACCCGATTTACGGTGCGGACGTAGACAGGCGGTGGTGCCCCCGGCGGGACTCGAACCCGCACTGTGCCGATTTTAAGTCGGCTGCCTCTGCCGATTGGGCTACGAGGGCGTGGTGCTCGCGTGCGAGCACCCTACGTTAAGCGTAATAGCGGCGCCTAACCTCGCGATGCCGCCGAGAAAGCGATGCCGTCGAGGATGTCGTGCTCGCTTGTCACTGTCGTGGCAAGCTGACCTCCAGCCGCCTCGACCTGCTCACGTACACGCATCATCACGGTGCGCCATATTAATGCGCCTGCGCCGATCACGTCGACGCGGCCCGGGTGCATAAACGGCATAGCAGCTCGCTCTTGCCTCGTCGCGGCGAGCAAGGCATCGCACGAGCGACACGCGTCATCGATGCTGAGTTCAGCGCCGTTGATCGCGTCACGGTCGTAGCTGGCGAGGTTCAGCGCATGAGCCGTGACGGTCGTGATCGTGCCGGCCAGCCCCACCAGAGTGCGGGTTTGCGCGACGGGAACGTCGACCATGGCCGCGTCGAACGCGGCGTTGATGTCAGCGGTAGCGGCCTCGATTTGCGCTTCGGTGGGGGGGTCACTGACCAGGTGTCGTTCACTCAGGCGCACGCATCCCACGTCCATCGAGTAAGCGCCGGCGGCGGAATGTTCGCCCAACACCATTTCCGTCGAGCCACCACCCAAGTCGACGACGAGGAACGGGGCAAGCCTTGCGGGGTCGATCACGCTGATCGCACCGCGGAAGCTCAGCGCTGCCTCTTCCGCACCTGATATCACCTCGGGGGCTACGCCAAGCCGATCCTCAATACCTTCCATGAATGCGTCGCGATTGCGCGCGTCGCGAGTCGCTGATGTTGCTACGAAACGAATCGCGCTCACTGCGTGTTCGCGGCACTGAGCCGCGAAATCGTCCGTGGCGGCGAAGGTCCGCTCGAGTGCTTCCGGCGCGAACTCACCGGTCTTATCGACACCCTGACCTAGGCGCACCACTGTCATGGTGCGCACAACATCGACAAGGCTGGTTCCGTTTGCGGATACATCCGCGATCAACAGTCGGATGGAATTTGTACCGCAATCAACTGCAGCTACCCGAGTCATTGGGTGCCCTCCTGATCGTTCACGATCACTGCGCACGTGCAGCGGTCGGGTCTCCACTTGTCGGAAATCAGTGTCAGTGCCTCGTCACCCAGAGGGTTCACGCCCGCTCCTGCGGCCAGCGCATGGCCAACAAGCACATGAAGGCACTTCACGCGCTCGGGCATCCCCCCGGCGGAGATTCCGTGAATCTCCTCGACGTCGCCGAGCGCGTAGCGCTCTTGCAAATAACTTTCGTGGGCAACGCGGTACGCGGCTGCCAGGTCGCTGTCCTCGCCAAGGCGCGCCTGCATCGTCTTCATTACGCCCTTAGCCTCGAGTGTGGAAACCGCACTCACTGCGTCGGGGTGCGTCAGGTAGTACTGCGTGGGGAAGGGCGTGCCGTCAAGAAGTCGAGGCGCCGTGTGGACCACGGTGGGGTTTCCACACACGCAACGAGCAGCAATGGCCACTACTCCGCGTGGATCGCGCCCTAGTTGCGCGCGCAGCACCTCAATGTCGGCTGCGGAGACCGGAGTGTCACTCACCCGCCAAAGTCTACTTCGGTGAGCGGGCCGGAATCGTCGGCGGGCTCTTCTTCAACCGGTGCGACCGGCTCCGCAGTTTCGGCTGGTCCGTTACCTGCCAGCAGCACGGAACCCCACAGGGTGCCATACCAGGTATTGCCTACTATTTCTGTGGGATCGCCCGGGGCGGCTGCGGCGGCTGCGGTGCCGTCTTCAACCGTCTCAGGGTCGATCACCCGGTACGGTGTCTCACCCGGAAAGACATATGCGAGACGTTCACGCGCTTGGGCTACCAGGAACGACGGGTCTTCCCAGCGGGCCACCTGGCCCTCAAGTTCGTCGACCTCGGTGCGCGCCCCCGTGGCCTGCGAGCGCAACTCCTGGAGCTGTTGCTGCTGCTCAAAGTACACGCGCAGCGATGGCATCAGTAGTGCGATGGCCAACATCGCGATTCCGGCGATGACGGCGGTGCGCCACGACAGCATCGCGGTCCACGAACCACGAATCCGAGCCGGGTCGATTCTGGGCTTTGCTACTGGCTGGGAGCGCCCGGGACCGCTGGGCCCGCCGGGTCGCGATCCTGCGGTGCGAGAGCCCGAGGTGCGCGAACTAGCCGGAGTGGGCGCCTTGGTCTTGCGTGCGCCTGGGCGCTGTTGCGCGTGCGCCGAAGTACGCGCAGACGAACGCGGCGCACCAGGACGGCTAGGGGCAGACATGCCCCTAGTGTCCCAGCGCGCCGCGTTGGTTGACCGCTGCGTCACAGCGAGTCGCCTGGATTAAGTTATGCATTCAGGGCAACAAGGGCCCCGAAAGTATTGCTAGACGTCGTAAGAACGCGGGAAGGCAGACTTGCCGGCGTAGACCGCCGCATCGTCCAGTTCTTCCTCGATGCGCAACAACTGGTTGTACTTGCCGATGCGCTCGCCGCGTGCCGGAGCACCAGTCTTGATCTGACCGGAGTTGTACGCCACAGCCAGGTCAGCGATGGTGACATCCTCGGTCTCGCCCGAACGGTGGGACACCATGCAGGTGAACCCCGCGCGCTGCGCCATAGCCACTGCATCGGAAGTCTCCGACAGCGAACCGATCTGGTTGAGCTTGACCAGCAGGGAGTTAGCAGCCTTCTCCTTGATGCCGCGCGCAAGGCGTACGGGGTTCGTGACGAACAGATCGTCACCAACGATCTGCACCTTGTCGCCAATGCGAGCGGTGAGGTCAGTCCAGCCGGACCAGTCGTCCTCGTCCAGCGGGTCCTCGATTGACACGAGCGGGTAGTCAGCGACGAGGCCTTCGTAGAACTCAATCATCTCGGCGGGGGTCTTCTGACCGCCTTCCCAGTTGTACTGGCCCTCGGAGTAGAACTCGGAGGCTGCAACGTCGAGCGCGAGTGCGACCTCTTCGCCCGGCTTGTAGCCGGCCTTCTCGATTGCGACCAGGATCAGGTCGAGTGCTTCACGGTTGGATTCGAGGTTCGGTGCGAATCCGCCCTCGTCGCCAAGACCAGTAGCAAGACCGCGCTCCTTGAGAACGGACTTGAGTGCGTGGTAGACCTCAGCGCCCATGCGAAGCGCCTCACGGAACGACGATGCGCCCACGGGGGCGATCATAAATTCCTGAATGTCGACGTTCGAATCTGCGTGCGAGCCACCATTAAGGATGTTCATCATGGGGACGGGCAGGACGTGTGCGTTGGGTCCGCCAACGTAGCGGAACAACGGCAGGTCAGCACTCTCAGCGGCAGCCTTGGCCACAGCCAGCGAGACTCCCAGGATCGCGTTAGCGCCCAGCTTGCCCTTGTTGTCAGTGCCGTCCAGGTCGATCATGGTTTGGTCGATCAGGCGCTGCTCCGAGGCGTCGAGTCCGACGACCTCGGGGGCGATGAGGTCGATGACCGCGTCAACGGCCTGCTCTACGCCCTTGCCCAGGTAGCGGTCGCCGCCATCACGACGCTCGACTGCTTCGAATGCTCCGGTCGAGGCGCCCGACGGAACTGCAGCGCGTGCGAACGTGCCGTCCTCGAGTGCAACCTCTACCTCAACGGTTGGGTTTCCGCGCGAGTCAAGAATCTCGCGGGCTCCAACGGCCTCAATGCTAGCCATGATGCTCCTTATGTAGTGCTTGGGGGGGTTCTCCTGCGATTGTATCGGCGCGAACTGGCGTGTGCGCACCGACCAAGGTCCCGGCTTTGCTTAGCGAAGTGAACCTTGGGTGACGGTCGCATCGGCCGATGCCGAGTCGCGTGGCCTTGCAGTTTCGGCCACGCGGGCGGCAGCCTCGAACGATCGGGTCGCCTCACGCAGCGCGGTCTCTGCGTCGACGCCCTCAGCTTGGGCGCGCTCTACCAGCGCGAGCAATTGTTCGCCGATGCCCACTCCCGCTTCGGCGCGAACTTGCAGACCAGCACGGTCGGCACGCCCAAGCACCTTTTGCGCGCGAGCCAAGGCAGGCAGGGCGGCAGGGATCCCGTCCATCACCGAGTCGCGAGGCTGTGTTTGTTGCTTGATGGCATCCCAGCGGGCGTGGGGGTCGGGCATCGTGCCTGCATCGGTATCGGCAAAGACGTGCGGGTGGCGCTCGATAAGCTTGTCGGCACACGTGTTCGCGACATCGTTCAAGTCGAACGGCGCATCGGTGTGCTCTTGCGCGATTCGCGCGTGAAAAACCACTTGGAGGAGGACGTCGCCCAGCTCCTCGCACATGTCATTGCGCGATCCCGACTCGACAGCATCGGCGAATTCGTAGGTTTCTTCGATCGCGTACCGCACGAGCGAGGCATGTGTTTGCTCGGCGTCCCATGGGCAACCGCCTGGCGAACGCAGGCGGTCCATGATCTCAGTGAGTCGGTCGACTCCGCTAGCCACGGGCCTGCCAGGACGCACCCGCGTCGGAGAACGCGCTCACATGCTGGAACGGAATGAAGGACATCTGCCCCAATTGGGTCTGGTCCGCCTCGGCCTTGGCGTTGGCCACGGCGGCCAAGAACGCCTCCGGGTCGATCTGTCCTGCACGTGGACTCACTGCAGCATCTGCCTCAGCCGACTCAATAATTGCGGTGAGCTGTTCGGTGCCATCGTTGTACGCCAGCACGGTGAGTGCGAACTGCGATTCGAACGAGTGCACCAATGCGTCGCTGGGAGTCTCGGTGATGCCAAGCCCCACAAACCACTGAGTCGCGAGATTCCGCGCGTCTGACGTGTAGATCGCGTAGCCGAGTTCCGCACTCGCGGCCAACAGGTCGTCGTGCAACAGCTCCATGGTGAGAGCCTCGTCGCGCGTGGAAACCAACCTGCCTTCACTGTCTTCCGCCCATGCGGCAAAGGTCGCATCGACCTGCTCGTTAGTAACGGTAGTTCCGTGATACTCGGCAGCTGTTCCGGCTGCGGCATCTTGGCCAGGAACAGCGCAACCGGCAAGCACCAAAGCTCCAGCGGCCGCAACAATAAGACGTGAACGTGCGTGAGTCATGGTCATCATCCTAATGCCGCGCCGGTGGTGGCCTTCATGACCTCGCGAACCCAGTCGAGGACCGCCGGTCCCTCGACCGGCCTTCCGCCGATGCGGGCGGTCATCGGGGCAGGAATCAGCACCTGTCGTATGGCGGGTTTGATGAGCGTACCTGGGTAGAGGCGGTTGATACGCATCGCAGCGGAGTCAGGCAATTCCAGCGGCGCGAACCGCACGTTCTTGCCCATCGCAACCACGTCCGTGATCCCCGCCGCTCGTAGTTCGATGCGTAGCCGAGCGATGGAAAACAGGTGCCGGACGGGCTCGGGGAGCGTTCCGTAGCGATCGTCTAGTTCCTCCTCAACCGCCGCGAGCGTGGCCTCATCCGCAGCATCGGCTATCTTGCGATACGCCTCAAGGCGCAACCGCTCGTGCTCGATATACGACGTGGGCAGATGCGCATCGATCGGCAGGTCTACCGTCATCGGTACCCGCTCCTCCTCGCCTTCGCCACGGAATCCGGCGACGGCCTCTCCCACCATGCGGATGTAGAGATCGAAGCCGACTCCCTCGATATGCCCGGACTGTTCCCCGCCCAGCAAATTACCGGCGCCGCGAATCTCTAAGTCCTTCATGGCAACAGCCATGCCGGCACCGAGGTCAGTGTGGGCCGCGATGGTCTGCAAGCGGTCGTGAGCGGTGTCCGTCAGGGTGCGATCCGGCGGGTAAAGGAAGTAGGCGTAAGCCCGCTCCCGGGCGCGTCCGACGCGGCCACGCAACTGGTGCAACTGGCTCAGTCCGAAGGTATCCGCACGCTCGACGATCAGGGTGTTGGCGTTTGAGATATCCAAGCCGGTCTCCACGATAGTGGTACACACCAGCACGTCGTACTGCTTGTCGTAGTAGTCGACGATTACCTGCTCAAGCGCCTTCTCCCCCATCTGCCCATGCGCGACCGCGACGCGCGCTTCCGGGATGAGATCGGCGATCTTGGCCGCAGCGCGGTCAATGGACTTCACGGAGTTGTGAATATAGAAGACTTGGCCATCGCGGAGTAGCTCGCGACGTATGGCGGCGACGATTTGCGGATCCTCATGCGGGCCTACGTAGGTGAGGATCGGGTGGCGCTCCTCGGGAGGCGTGGCCAGCGTAGACATCTCGCGGATGCCGGTGACAGCCATCTCAAGCGTGCGCGGAATAGGCGTAGCGGACATAGCGAGGACGTCGACGTTGGTGCGCAACGCCTTGAGTGTCTCCTTGTGCTCGACTCCGAACCGCTGCTCCTCGTCAACAATGATCAGCCCCAGATCCTTAAACCTCACTGCGCCCGTGAGGAGTCGGTGGGTACCGATGACCAGGTCCACAGTTCCGTCCGCCAGTCCTGCGATGACGACCTTGGCCTCTTTGTCCGTCTGGAATCGCGACAGCGACTCGACGCGCACGGGGAACTGCGCGAAGCGCTCGGCGAAGGTGTCGACGTGCTGCTTGACCAGCAGCGTCGTGGGGCACAGCACCGCGACCTGGACCCCATCCTGAATGGCCTTGAAGGCCGCGCGCACGGCAATTTCCGTTTTACCGAATCCGACGTCGCCGCAAATGAGGCGGTCCATCGGGACGGCTTTCTCCATGTCCTCTTTAACGTCGTCGATCGTGCTGAGTTGATCGGGCGTCTCCACAAATGGGAACGCTTCTTCGAGCTCGCGCTGCCAAGGGGTATCGGGGCCAAATTGACGGCCGTTGGTAGCCATGCGAGCGCTGTAAAGGCGAATAAGTTCAGCCGCAATCTCCTTGACCGCCTTGCGAGCGCGTCCCTTAGTCTTTGCCCAGTCAGCGCCACCCATCTTGGACACGGCAGGCGCCTCGCCGCCGACGTACTTGGTGATCTGATCGAGCTGATCGGTAGGCACGGACAATTTGTCACCGGGGTGGCCGCGCTTGGACGGCGCGTACTCGATCACCAAATATTCGCGCTCAATGCCGCGCACTGTGCGCTTGGTGAGCTCGACGAACTTACCAACGCCATGCTGCTCGTGGACCACAAAATCGCCTGTGCGCAACTGCAGCGGGTCGACGGCGTTGCGACGACGCGAGGGAACTTTGACCTTGGGCCCGGCTGCGTCCGCGCGGCGCCCGGTCAGGTCGCTCTCGTGCAGCACCAAGAGCTTCGCCGCGGGGACCTGGTAGCCCGCGCCCGTGACGTGGGGGACGACGGATATGACGCCCTCGACGGGCTCGTACTCAAGTTGCGACCGCGCCGCAATCTCCGCTTCCGAGCACTGCTCCACGATGCGATGAGCGCTACCGGAGCCGGCCGCCGTAATGATGACCTGCCAGCCCTCCGCGAGGCGCGCCCGCACCGCGTCAAGAATGACGGGCAGTCGGCCGCGGTAGTCCTCGACCTCACCGATCCCCGTCGCCACGGCATCGACCGCGCCGAAGGGGCCGATGCCCCACCAGGAAATCCCGCGCTCTGCCGCACCCTCGCGGACCTCGTCGAGCGACAAGAACGATCCCTCGGAGGCTTCGATAGGTGCATCCGCGCCTGCGGTAGCCGCTAGCCAGGCCGCAGAAAGGAACTCGCCCGCGGTGCGTTGAAGGTCCTCTGCGCGGCGAGCGATACGTGTGGGCTCGATCACGACCAGCCGCGAGGTGGTAGGAAGCACGTCGGTGAGCGGGACCAGATGGTCGACGAGCGCGGGGATCAGGCTCTCCATGCCTTCTGCCGGCACACCCGAGGCGATCCTGCCGAGCATGTCGGCCGCAGCGGGGATACGTTCCTGCAAGGCCGAGGCGCGGCTGCGTACCGCGTCCGTGAGGAGCAGTTCACGGCACGGTGGTGCCCAAAGCTGATCGACATCAACGAGAGAGCGTTGGTCCGCGACGGAGAACGAACGAATCGAATCGACCTCGTCGCCAAAGAATTCGATCCGCACTGGGTGCGGGTCGGTAGGGGCAAACACGTCAACGATGCCGCCACGCACTGCGAACTCGCCGCGGCGCTCCACCATGTCGACGCGCGTATACGCCGCAGCGCCAAGCCCCTCAGTGAATGTGGTGAGGTCGACCATTTCACCCTTGCGAATCATGACGGGAATGAGGTCCGCGAGCCCTGCGACCATCGGCTGAAGTAATGCGCGCACCGGGGCGACTACGACGCTGACCGGGGGCAAACCAGTCTCGCGCTCGACGTTCTGTGGGTGCACAACACGACGAAGCGTCGCGAGGCGGCGCGCGACGGTGTCAGAGCGCGGGCTCAAGCGCTCGTGCGGAAGTGTCTCCCACGAGGGGAAAATCGCGACCGTCGCTGGGTCAAGGTAGGACCCGAGTGCGCTGGTAAATGTTTCCGCGTCGGAGCCGGTTGCAGTGACGACCACGAGCGGCCCGGGGTTGCCCTGAGCCTGCGCATCGCGGACCGCGAGCGCAACCACGGCAGGTGCCGCAGAGGTGGCAGCTTGGATGAGTGCCTCTGACGGAACCGAGTCCAGCGCAGGCAAAGCCTGAGCGTCACGGAGCGAATTAAGGAGCTGCTCAAGCACGGGGGTGGTCACTACGTCCTCCTGGGCACTGCGTCAATCCAAGCGCGCCGAGGGCACGCCGAAAAACCGGCGAATGCCGGCACCCACCATCGTAAGTCCCACGAGTGCCGCCCACGGCGCAACCGCACCCTGACCCCGGCCCGGCTCAATAAGTGAATTAGTGCCGATACGGGCGCAATTACGGCACTATTGCACTTACTGGGCGCGCCGCTCGGCTCACGCACTGCTAAGCGCGCCCATCCCGCAACGCTGCCTACTTAGTATGGAACCTTAACTGCGCGGCCTCTAGCCCGTCAACAACGACGCTCTCCACGGCATCGGCGCCGTCACTTATCAGCATCGGCAACTCTTTGCGCTCTGTAGTGCCGAACGACTTGAGCACATAGGCCGCGGCGTCCATCCGCCCCGGCGGACGGCCGATGCCGACCCGCACTCGCACGTAGTCGGGGGTACCCAGCGCCTTGGTGATGTCCTTGAGCCCGTTGTGTCCGCCCGAACCGCCACCGCGCTTGAGCTTGATGGCGCCGAACGGAATGTCGAGGTCGTCGTGAACCACGACCACGTCGGTGGGCTCCACCGACAAATATTTGGCGAGGGCGCTCACTGGCCCACCCGACACATTCATGTATGACAACGGCGTAGCCACCGTCGCTGATACCCCTGCCGGGCCGATGCCGCCGATGCGAACCTGAGTCGCGCGGGCGTTCACTTTGCGATTGCTCGACAACGCGGAGCCGCCGCGACGGGCGAGCTCCTCCACCACCATCTGACCGATGTTGTGGCGGGTTTGTGCGTACTCGGGCCCGGGATTACCCAAGCCGATCACTAGCGCTGTCACGTACTCATCCTCGACTGTTACAGGGGGAACGCGCAACGCCCGCCACCAAGGTGACGGGCGTTGCTTGAAAAACAAGGTGATTACTCGTCGCCTTCGGCGCTGTCCGCGGTGGCGTCACCATCGGTCTGGTCCACGACGGGGGTGAGGTCGTCCTCGCTGGGCGCACGCGGCGTAGTGATCTGGACCACCAGCTGGTCGTCCTCACCGGCGAGCTCGCTGCCCTTGGGGAGCTTCAGGTCGCCAGCAATAATCTTGTCGCCTTCCTCAAGACCCTCGATCGATACCGTGAGCGACTCCGGAAGGTTCGTGGCCTCTGCGAGGATCGCAAGGGTCGAGTTCTCGAGGATGTGGATGGTGCCGGGGTACGACTCGCCCTCAAGGTGAACCGGGATGTGCACAGTGATCTTCTCGCCCTTGCGGACCAGCAGCAGGTCGACGTGCTCGATGATCTGGAGTACCGGGTCACGCTGGACGTCCTTGACCACGGCGAGCTGCGGCTCTTCGCCTTCGATTTCGATGGTCAACAGTGCATTCTGGTGCTTGAGCAGCAGCATGGTCTCGTGGCCTGGAAGTAGAACGTGCGCTGGAGCAGCACCGTGGCCGTAGAGCACCGCGGGGATCTTGCCTCCGGCTCGTGCGCGGCGGGCGAAGCCCTTACCAAACTGGGTGCGGATCTCCGCGGCAAGCTTGAGCTTGTCAGACATGTGTTTCTCCTCGTTAACGTCAGATGGCGGCCTGGGCAAGGCAGGGGCCAGTTAGCATCTGCCGCGTCGATAACGCCAAACCCAATAGGTCAAGCCTCGCCGAGGAACCGCACAAGTCTACCTGCAAAATACTTCCTCTGGCGACCGGAAAAACAAAGAGCGCGGGTGTAATGTGTCGATACATGACACCTTCACGCACGTCAGATGCGCGGACTGGCACCAGCGGTAATGCCTGGGAGACTGCGGCACGCGGAGGTTACGCCGTATCCGGCGTGCTCCACCTTATCCTTGGCTTCGTCGTCGCGAAGATTGGCTTTGGTTTAGGCGGCGAGGCAGACCAAAGCACTGCGCTAAGCGACATAGGCCAGGCGCCCCTTGGCAACGTGCTGCTGTGGGTCTCAGTCATTGCCTTCGCGGCACTTGGGGCGTGGCAGGTAGCCGATGTGGTCAACAGCGGCCAGGCGAAAAAAGATCGCGTCAAATCTGCGGGCAAAGCAGTGCTCTATGCCGCGCTTGCGTTCACTACGGCGTCAATTGCACTGGGGTCAGGCGGGTCCAGTGGCGACTCGCAGAGTAAGGGGTTCGCGAGTTCACTCATGTCCGCGCCTGCGGGACGGCTACTCGTGGGCGCAGTCGGCCTAGGCATCATCATCGGCGCGATTTACCACGTGCGCAAGGGTTGGACCGAGAAGTTTCTTGAGGATCTGAAGCCCACGTCCGGGCACAAGTTGTCGAAGGCTGTACGCACAGTCGGCACAATTGGCTACGTCGCCAAGGGTGTCGCGCTTGGCGTTGTCGGCGTGCTGTTCACGTACGCGGCCTTCACCGCGGACCCGGACAAGGCCAAGGGCCTAGACGGCGCCGTGGAGTCGCTACTCGGTGCTCCTGGAGGACCCGTCATCGTTATTCTTGTTGGCATCGGTTTTGCCGCCTACGGACTGTACTCCTTCGCCCGGGCACGCTACGCAAGGATGTAGGCATGAACAGACAAGGCCCGGGCGTGAGCGCGCCCACGGGCGCAATTGTCGGCCGTAGCCTTCTTAAGCGCGTTTTGCTCCCCGGGGTCTTGCTGTGGCTCACCGTCGCTGGGGCTGGCTACCTGATCGTCGATTACTTTGATCTCGATGAAAGTGGCGTGAACCGGGCGTTCGTGGACGCCAGAACTGACCAATGGAACTCCATCACCTCGTTCGTGTCTTCTATGGGCAATACCCAGGTGCTGATTGCGACCTCGGCGGTGATTGTCCTATTTCTTTGGTGGCGGTCGCGGCAATGGTGGTTCGCGATTGTGCCAGCGCTGTCCCTGACAGTTCAGGTCAGCATCTTCCTTACTACCTCGCTCGTTGTGGGGCGTCTACGTCCCGACGTCGAACAGCTGGATCATGCCGCACCGACCTCCAGCTTCCCGAGCGGCCACACCGGCGCCACAACGAGCGTGTACCTAGCGGTGGCGCTATGCGCGAGCCGGGTCCAAAACGCGTGGCTGCGCATCACGATCCAAGTCCTGTGCGTCGCCATTGCGCTCGGTGTTGCAGTGTCACGGGTCTACCGCGGGATGCATCATCCCACTGACGTGGTGGTCGGGCTTCTCATCGGCCTGACCTGCGCGCTCATCGCGTGGAACTGGCTACCAAAGCAAACAACAAGCAGCGTCCCTGAGGACACTGTGCGCGAGGGCGTTACGCGCTAGACGTTGCCCTGGAAGAGGCTCGTGACGGAACCATCGTCGAATACTTCACGCACCGCGCGAGCGATGAGTGGGGCAATCGACAGCACTGTGAGCTTTTCAAACTGCTTATCCTCGGAGATCGGCAAGGTGTCGGTGACAACCACCTCCGATATCCCGGACTCGCGCAAGCGATCCACCGCCGGGCCAGAAAGTAGCCCATGGGTTGATGCCACGATGACGTCCTTGGCGCCGTTCTCAAACAGCGCCTCGGCGGCCTGAACGATCGTTCCGCCGGTGTCGATCATGTCGTCCACCAAGACGCACGTGCGGCCCTTGACCTCACCGACGAGTTCGTGAACCTTGACCTGGTTTGGCACAGAGGGATCGCGACGCTTGTGGATAATCGCCAGAGGCGCGCCCAGGTAATCCGACCACTGGTCGGCCAGGCGCACGCGCCCTGCATCTGGCGACACGATGGTGAGGTTGTCCGAGGCCACACGGGTGCGTACGTACTGCGCGAGCAGCGGCATCGCCCAAAGGTGGTCAACGGGGCCGTCAAAAAAGCCCTGAATCTGCGACGTGTGAAGGTCGACAGACATGATGCGGTCGGCTCCCGCGGTCTTGAACAGGTCAGCCATCAGGCGCGCCGAGATCGGCTCGCGGCCCTTGTGCTTCTTGTCCTGGCGGGCATATCCGTAGCACGGCATGATCACTGTAATCGCCTTGACTGACGCACGCTTCATGGCGTCAACCATGATGAGCTGCTCCATGATCGATTCATTGATGGGGGCCGCGTGGGACTGGAGCACGAAGCAGTCTGCTCCGCGCACGCTCTCGCCAAAACGCACATACAACTCGCCGTTGGCAAAAGTGTAGGCAGTCGTGGGAAGAAGGTCGATGTCGAGGTGCTCCGCGACGGCGGTCGCGAGTTCGGGGTGTGCCCGCCCTCCGGCCAGCACAAGGCGTCGCTCGCTCGGGTTCGAGGTCGAGGCGGTCATTCTTCTCCCTTAGTGTCGGCGGCCGCGGAGGCGCGCTCCTCCTGTGCCCCCGACGATAAGCCGTGGTTGGCTCCATCTGCCTCCGCAGCGCGTGCGGCGGCATCGGCCGATGGTGTGCCCGGCCTGCGGCGCTCCACCCAGCCTTCGATGTTTTGCTGCGGCGAACTATTGATCGCGAGCGCACCCGAAGGCACGTCGTGGCGAATAGTGGTGCCGGCGCCTGAATACGCACCGTCGCCGATTGTGAGTGGTGCGATAAGTGTGTTGTCGGAGCCGATGCGCACGTGATTTCCTACATGCGTGTGGTGCTTAGCCACGCCGTCGTAATTAACGAAGATGGTCGCGGCGCCGATGTTCGTGCCTTCACCCACCGTGGCGTCGCCAACGTAGCTGAGGTGCGGAACCTTAGAGTTTGCGCCGATTTTGGCATTCTTGGTCTCGACGAACGCGCCGATTTTGCCGCCTGCGCCAAGTTTTGTGCCCGGACGAAGATAAGAAAATGGGCCGACGTTCGCACCCGCCGCGATAACCGCGAGCGATCCGTGCGAGCGGATCACGGTCGCGCCCTCACCGACCTCAACGTCGGTCAGCGTGGTGTCAGGTCCGATGACCGCACCGGTGGCGATGGCTGTCGTGCCCTTGAGTTGAGTCCCGGGGAGGATCGTAACGTCCGGCGCCAGAGTGACGTCGGAGTCGATCCAGGTGGTAGCCGGGTCCTGAATAGTGACGCCCGCGCGCATCCATCCCTCGACGATGCGGCGGTTCAGCGCCGCAGCGGCGCCCGCCAGGTGAATCCGATCGTTGACACCCTCCACAGCGGAAGCATCGGGCGCAATCATGGCACCTACGCGTCCTCCTGCTTCACGGGCAAGCGCGAGGACGTCAGTGAGATACACCTCGCCCTGGGCGTTGTCCTGCCCGACTTTGGTGAGGCTGTCGCGCAACGTGGCGGCATCGAACACGTAGATCCCAGCGTTAATTTCCGCAATAGCGCGTTGTTCCTCGGAGGCGTCTTTCTCCTCGACGATGCCCCAGACGGAACCATCGGCATCACGCACAATGCGCCCATAGCCCCTAGGGGTCTTAACCTGAGCGGTGAGGACCGTCGCTGCGTTTCCCGCGGACTGGTGTGCCTGGACGAGCGCCTGAAGAAGTGCTCCGTCGACCAGCGGCACGTCACCAGATGTCACGACGACCGCGCCATTCGCTTGCGAATCGAGGACTGCGTGGTCTCCCACTGCACCGCCCGCTACGGCTGCGGCGATCGCGGTGGTGTCGAGAGCACTAAGTCCACAAAAAACTGCGCGTCCGGTTCCGGGAACATCGTCCTGGTCCGCAATCAGCGCATCGGGCGCTACTGAGTGGATGTGAGCAGCCACCAGGTCGCGCTCGTGGCGCACGACTACTACGGTGCGCTGAGGATCAAGTGCGGCGGACGCTACGAGTGCGTGATGCACGAGCGACCTGCCGCCGATTTCGTGAAGAACCTTGGGAGTCGATGACTTCATGCGGGTTCCGGCACCGGCCGCGAGAATCATAACGGCTACGGGTCGGGTGTCGCTCAACGGCCCCCCTCGTCTCGTCCCACCCGGGACGGTTGCGATTGATGTATCTACTCTACCTGGCGTGAGAAAGCCGCGAACCGCCTTCACGACCGATCTCCGTGCCTCCACGGCAGTTCCGCCCACAGGATTCGAACCTGTACCGCAAGGCTCCAAAGGCCTGCATGCTGCCGTTACACTAGGGCGGACCGAAGGCGCTTAAGCCCCGACTGCGTATATTCTGCCAGGATTCACGGCACACTATGAACGTGACCATTGAGCCTAAGAAGACCCCACGCGCCCGGATGACGGCGCGCGACCGACGCGAACAACTCGTTGTGGTGGCCCGGTCGCTATTCGCAGAGAAGGGTTTCGAGGGGACTTCGGTCGAGGAGATCGCGCTTCGCGCTGACGTTTCCAAGCCGGTCGTCTACGAACACTTTGGTGGCAAAGAGGGCATCTACGCGGTTATTGTCGACCGTGAAGTCGCCGCGTTGACGGGTGCGCTCACGCAGTCTTTGGCCCAGCGCGGGCACCCCAAGCAACACGTCGAACGCGCAGCGATGGCGCTGCTCACTTATATCGAGGAAAGCCCTGACGGCTTCCGCATCTTGGTGCGCGATTCCCCCGTCGCGCAAGCGACCGGAACATTCTCGTCCTTGATCGGCGACGTAGCGACGCAGGTCGAAGGGCTACTCGCGGGGCAGTTCGTCAAGCGCGGACTCAACCCGTCCGTCGCGCCCATCTATTCGCAGATGCTGGTGGGCATGGTTGCGCTGACGGGCCAGCACTGGGCCGAGGTACGTGAGCCTTCCAAGCAGGAAGTAGCGGCACACCTGGTCAACTTGGCCTGGAACGGCCTGGCAAACTTTGACCAGCAGCCGCAGTTGCCCTCCATCCAGGGCGAGTTCGACGAGCGCGCCTGACGTATCTCGCCCACTGGTTCGAATTTCGCTACCCTCGTCACACCCGCGCTGACCGTCCCCACTCACGGGACCGCGCGTTATCTCAAGGAGTAAAGGCTATGGTCAAGGGCTTCAAGGACTTTATTACGCGCGGAAATGTCGTCGACCTCGCGGTTGCGGTCGTCATTGGTGGCGCGTTCGCATCTGTGGTGAGCGCACTCGTGGACGGACTGATTAACCCCCTGGTCGCTGCGATCTTCGGTCAGCCAAATTTGGCCAACGTCGGCATGTTCACGATCAATAACTCGATCTTCAGCTTCGGAATCGTGCTTGACGCGCTGTTCACCTTCCTCGCTGTTGCAGCAGCGATCTACTTCGTCGTTGTGTTGCCGCTGAATAAGCTCGCTGAGCGTCGCAAGCCCAAGGATGAGCCCACCGTCGAGGACGGCCCCACCGAGGTCGAGCTTCTCGTCGAGATCCGCGACGCGCTCAAGAAGCAGGACTAGCCAGACACCGCGTAAGGCCGGGGCCGGCACCTTGGGCCCCGGCCTTGTGTGCCTCCTGAAGATGTGGGCGCTGCGCACTGTGGCCCCACCCGCTATTGGCTTGATCTAGCACGCTGCCCGGTTCTCCACCCGTTATTGGCTTGATACGTCACAGTTCCCGCGCTGATTGGTTGCTATTGGCTCAATTTTGCACGCGCCGACTAAGTGTTGTTTCGCCCGGCCCCTGCCCCAGTAGCAGACAGTCCGTGCCAAAACAGGCCCACAGGAATCATAGAGCCCCGCAGGCGTGAGATATCAAGCCAATAGGAGGGTTGGCGTGGAGTTTAGGCGCCCGGCTGTGGCGCCGGCTGTGGCGCCGGGGGCAGCAGCAGGCAGCAGGCTAGTTGATCACGGTCGCGCCAGGCGCGGGGCCGGTGACCGTCAGCACCGCGTCGGAGACGCCTTCGGCTGACATATGCGCCGCGATAGCGAGTGCGTGTTGGCGTGAGCGAGCCAGCGCGGCGACAGTAGGCCCCGACCCACAGATCATGACCCCAAGCGCCTCCGCCTCGCGCGCCAAGTGCATCGTCTGGCGCAGGTGCGGCGCGAGGGCGAGCGCAGGTCCTTGAAGATCGTTAACCAATGCGGCACCAAGATCCACGGGATTCCCCGCCATCAATGCACTCATCAATTCATCGGACAGGTGCGGCGTCACGGCGACGCGCTCCCCTGCCTCAACCTGGCGATCAAACTCGCCGTATACGGCGGGCGTACTGAGGCCACTAACCTGAGTCGCGAATACCCAGTGGAATTGACCGTGCGTCATCGCGGGCGAAAGTTCATCGCCACGACCAAGTCCCACGGCCGTGTGACCATGCAGCGCAAACGGGACGTCAGCGCCAAGGCCCGCGGCCAGCTCGTCGAGGTCCTCGCGAGTGGCTCCCACGTCCCAGGCCTCAGCGCACGCCAGCAGGGCTGCGGCCGCATCGGCACTTCCGCCCGCCATTCCGCCGGCAACGGGAACACCTTTCACGATGCGAAGGTCGACACCGGCTGTGATCCCGTACTTAGCGGCGACGGCGCGGGCTGCCTTCATCACGAGGTTCGACTCATCGAGCGGAACTGCACCCGGATCAGCCTTGACGGTCGGTAGCAAGGTGAGTTCAACAGTGAAGCGATCATCCGTGCGTACGCTTGCCGTTACCGTCTCGTAGAGATCCACAGCTTGAAACACGGTCGCGAGCGGGTGGTAGCCATCGTCCTGCCTTGGGCCCACGGACAATTGCAGGTTGAGCTTGCCTGGGGCGCGTACCGTCACCTCGCGCGTCATGGTTCAAGAGTGTCAGAGGCAACCGCTTCGCGGCGAGCCAACTCCTCGGCAATGCGCACAAAGTCGTCGATTCCAAGCGCTTCTCCGCGGGTGAGTGGAGCAATGTCCAGAGCGAGCAAAGCCTCCTCGGCCTTAGCGTTGGAGCCAGCCATATTTGCGAGCGACCCCCGCAAGCCTTTGCGCCGATGAGCAAAAGCCGCGTCAATCACAGCGAACACCTGCGTGCGGCTGACCAAGGTCTGCGGCACCGCACGGCGCTCCATGAGCACGAGCGCACTGTCCACGCGCGGAACGGGCCAGAAAACGGCGCGCCCGACGTCGCCGGCACGGCGCACAGAACAGTACCAGGCCGCCTTCGCGGAAGGGATGCCGTACGTGCGCGAGCCGGGAGGTGCCGCAAGGCGGTCGGCCACCTCGGACTGCACCATGACCAGGATGCGCTCGAGCGACGAGAAGGTCTCGAGGAAGTGGAGGATGACGGGAACGGATACGTTGTACGGCAGATTCGCGACCAGCGCGGTCGGTGGGGAAGCCAGATCAGAGATTGTCATCGCATCGGCAGCGACCACCGTCAGGTTATCCGCGTACTCCGGCGCCCGTAGGGCCACAGTGTCCGCCAGTGCGGCTGCAAGCACAGGGTCGATCTCCACCGCAGTCACGCGCGCTCCGGTTTCCAACAACGCAAGAGTGAGAGAGCCGAGCCCTGGGCCGACCTCGACCACGTGGTCGTCAGCGCCTACCTTAGCGATACGGACGATGCGGCGAACGGTTCCCGCATCAACGACGAAGTTCTGCCCCCACTTCTTGGTGGGGGTCGTGTTGAGGGATTCAGCGAGGTTTCGGATGTCGGTGGGGCCGAGCAGGTCCGCCACCGATTAGTACCAACCTATGGACTGGGACTGGGACCAGGCGCCGCACGGAGTTCCGTAGCGGTTCTTGATATAGCCCAAGCCCCACTTGATCTGCGTCGCGGGGTTGGTGGCCCAATCTGCTCCAGCAGATGCCATCTTGGAACCCGGAAGCGCCTGCGGGATCCCGTGCGCACCAGAGGACGAATTAGAAGCATTGGAACTCCAGCCAGATTCACGCGTCCAGAGCGCGTTGAGGCAGTCCCATTCGCCTCCGGTCCAGCCGTAGATACTCGCTGCCATGGTCTTACCGATGGCGCGGTTTGCACCCGAGTTCGATGTAACGGGAACGGTCGGCGTGGTTTTTGTGCCGACAGCGACAACCTCGTCAGTGGGCTCGTCCACGAGAACGCTGATTTCCTCTTCGCGCTCTACCTCGACACCATCGATTGTTTTCACGGTGTAACTGACGAGTTCCGTGCCGTCTTCGCCCGGGGTCACGATCTTCTTGGAACCCTTGAGCTCCGCTGGGTCGTCTTTCTCAACGGACTGATACTCGAGGGTGTTCTCAACCGTTTCCGTCTTGACTTCGACATCTTGCGCGGTAGCGCCGACTTCTTCAACGACTGCGGCAAGGTCCTGCTTGGCAACCACGTCGTACGTTCCGTTGAGAGTGTCCGCACCAGCGGAGGCAAAAGATCCAACCGCGAAGGCGGCGATTGCAGTCGTCGCGCCCACCTGGAGCAAAGTCCGTGTACGCAACGAGGTGCGCTGACGGCGGTCGCGGCGCCCACCGGGCACAGCATGCGTACGTCGATAACTCACGTGGTTCCTCTCGAAGCGTCCAGGCGGACATTTGGCCGGTGCCGCAGCACCAAGCCGCTACGGGTATAGGTCTTTTATCTCATATGTATAACGGTCGGCGCCAGCCGGAATCTGCTCGAGTGAGCAACTACACACCAATTATCGGCATATTACCAGGGACCATAAAGCGAGTTAGAGGTTTCTGACACACTTTCGCAGGCAACCTCAAGAGTCACACCTGTCACATCGGCGATGGTCAGCATCGTCAGCGGCACCAGATAGGGCGAGTTGGGCGCGCCGCGGTGTGGGTGCGGCGTCAGGAACGGCGCATCGGTCTCGACTAAAACGCGCCCAAGCGGGGTGACGGACAATGCCGCACGCAACTCGTGTGAGTTTTTGAATGTCACCGTGCCCGCAAAACTGAGGTAGTAGCCGCGGTCGACGCACAACCGTGCCATGCCAGCATCCCCGCTGAAGCAGTGGAACACGGTCTGCTCAGGAGCGCCGTCGCGGTCGAGCACATCCAGTACGTCTGAGTGCGCGTCGCGATCGTGAATCTGAAGGGGCTTGCCCAGTTCTTTGGCAAGCGCGATGTGGTCACGGAAGGACCGCAACTGAGCTTCACGCCCCTCGGGCCCAGTGCGGAAGTAGTCCAGACCGGTCTCGCCGATCACACGGATCCGCTCCCCCGTGGCCAGCCGCGCGATTTCCGCGAACGCTTCTTCATATCCCAGCCCGGTCTCATGCGTGCCGTCAACGTGCTCAGGGGCGTCGTTGGGATGCAGAGCTACTCCGCCCAGCATGCTGGGGTGTTCGAGCACTGCCGCCGCCGTCCATCGCGCGGTGGCAATGTCACAACCAATATTGACGACCCGGTCAACGCCCACGGCAGCGGCATCGGCCAACTGCAATGCCACCGAACGTGGTTCGTCGCCTACGGGCCAGTCAAGGTGGCAATGGTTATCCGCTACCGGAAACGGCAAGGGCTCCGGCGCCGGGGGCCATTGGCCCTTCCGGCTCACTGGCTGCTCCCTGCGTCACGCATCGGCACGGTCATCAATCTGGCCTTAGGCGTCGTCGTTCATCCGGGCGAGCTCATCTGCGACGATGTCGTCGTCAAGTTTGGTGAAGATCGGGCTAGGGGCGGGGATGGGCGTGCCGGCCACGACCGGGTTGCGCGACCACAGACCCGCTTGACCCGAGTAGTCACCCTGGATGACCGGGTAGTGACAGCCCTCAAGGTCGAGGTCCGCCACTTCATTCAACTGCGGCATCGGCGAGAAGTTGCCAACGCCGCCCAGCGCCTCATGCACCTTCTGGGAGCTGTGTGGCATGAACGGCGACAGCATCGTGTTCGCGTCAGCCACCAACTGCGCTGCCACACCCAACACCGTCTTCATGCGCTCAGGGTTCTCGTTCTTCAACTTCCACGGCGCGGTATCCGCGAGGTACTTGTTGGCGTCGCCCACGACTCGCATCGCCTCGTTAATCGCGGCGCGCTGACGCTGCGAGCGAATCAGTTCGCCCACCCCGGCAAATCCCGCCTGCGAGGAGTTCAACGCGGCATGGTCAACATCCTGGAGATCGTCAAGCGCAGGAATTTCGCCGATGTTCTTGTTCAGTAGGGAGGCGGTGCGGTTGACAAGGTTTCCCCAGCCAGCGACAAGCTCATCGTTGGTGCGGCGCTTGAACTCTGCCCACGTGAAGTCGGCATCCGACGTCTCCGGGCCGGCCGTCGCGATGAAGTAACGCAGAGCATCAGGCTGATAACGCGCGAGCATGTCGCGCACGTAGATGACGTGACCACGCGATGAGGAGAACTTGGCGGACTCCATCGTAAGGAACTCGCTCGAGACCACTTCGGTGGGCAGTTGCAGATCGCCAAATTCGCTGAGCTTGCCGCCCTTGGTTCCGCGTCCATTTGCCGCGAGCAACTCACCCGGCCAGATCTGCGAGTGGAAGGTGATGTTGTCTTTACCCATGAAGTAGTAGGACAGCGCCTCGGGATCATTCCACCACTGGCGCCACGCATCGGGCTCGCCTTCGCGACGTGCCCATTCGATCGATGCCGAAAGGTAGCCGATCACTGCGTCGAACCACACGTACAGGCGCTTATTGGGGTTCTCCTGCCAACCGGCCAACGGCACGGGGATGCCCCAATCGATGTCGCGGGTCATGGCACGCGGCCGCATATCCGCGAGCAGGTTGCGCGAGAAGTTCATCACGTTGGGGCGCCATCCTTGGCGTGCACCCAACCATTCAGACAATGGCTCGGCAAGCGCAGGCAGATCGAGGAAGAAGTGCTCGGTCTCCACAAATTTCGGCGTCTCGCCGTTGATCTTGCTACGCGGGTTCTTGAGGTCGATCGCGTCGAGCTGGTTGCCACAGTTGTCGCACTGGTCCCCGCGCGCACCATCGTCACCACAAATGGGGCAGGTGCCCTCGATGTAGCGGTCCGGAAGAGTGCGGCCGGTCGACGGCGATATGGCACCTCGGGTGGTTTGCTCGATCATGTAACCGTTGGCGTTGACCGCCTTGAACATAGCCTGTGCGACGGCGTAGTGATTGCCGGTAGTGGTACGGGTGAAGAGGTCGTAGCTGAGTCCCAACGACGTCAAGTCCTCGACGATCACGCGGTTGTAGCGGTCCGCGAGCTCTTGCGGGTTGACGCCCTCTTGATCAGCCTGCACCAAAATCGGAGTGCCGTGCTCATCCGTGCCGGAAACCATCAACACGTCGTGACCTGCCATGCGCATGTACCGGCTGAAGACGTCGGAGGGGACCCCAAAACCGGCGACATGGCCGATGTGGCGGGGTCCGTTGGCATACGGCCAGGCAACAGCAGAAAGGATGTGTGACATGCGGTTCATTCTAGTGACCCACCTGGCCGGTGTAAGCGCCGTGGAGCTGGGCCCCACGGCGCCGACGCGTCATGCGCGCACCTACGCCAGCGGTACGGCGTTTAGAGACCCTGACTCAAGCGGTAGTACGCGGCATTCCACTTCATTTCACGCTCAAATTCAACAAGCGTCGTGCTGTGGTCAATGGTGAGCATCTCCACGCCGGTCATGTGCGCGAAGTCCTGGTACACGGCGACGTCAAGTTGAGTGGACATCACGGTGTGGTGTGCAGCCCCGGCCGCAAGCCACGCGGACGTCGCGGTGCGAAAGTCGGGGGACGCCTTCCATACGGCGTGGCCCACCGGCAGGTGAGGCATGGGCGCAGGCAACGGCACGTTCTCGACGACGTTGGCCACCAAGCGGAACCGCTCGCGCATGTCGCTCAATGCCACCACGACGGCCGGGCCTGGATCCGCGGTGAAGACCAGGCGGACCGGGTCCTCCTTGCCGCCGATGCCGAGCGGGTGAACTTCGAGGCGCGGCTTGGTCGTGGTGAGCGACGGGCTGACTTCGAGCATGTGGGCGCCCAGGCTCAGCTCCTGCCCCGGCACCAAGTGATAGGTGTAGTCCTCCATAAGGCTCGCGCCGCCAGGCAGACCGGAGCCCATTACTGCGGACAGGCGCACCAGGATCGCCGTCTTCCAGTCGCCCTCTGCGCCAAAGCCGTAACCGTCAGCCATGAGTCGTTGCACCGCAAGACCCGGGAGCTGGCGCAATTCGCCCAGGTCCTCAAAGCTGGTCGTGAAGCCGTGGAATCCACCCTCTTCGAGGAACGACCGCAGGCCGATTTCCACCGCGGCACCATAGCGCAGCGATTCGTGGCGCTCGGCTCCAGGAAGGAGCTCAGGGGCCACGTTGTACAGCTCGACGTATTCGGCGACCAGGGCATCAATATCTGCGTCCGATGCGGCGTGAACTGCCTCGGCGAGTTCGTTGACTCCCCAGGTGTTGATTTGTGCGCCAAAGACGATTTCCGCCTCTGTCTTGTCGCCCTCGGTGACGGCAACGTAGCGCATATTGTCGCCAAACCGAGCCAGTTTGAGGCTCTTCGACTCCGCGCGCCCGGCTGCCGCACGTGTCCAGATACCGATGCGTTTGGTGACTTCTGCGTCAGACACATGGCCGACGACCGTAGTGCGAGCGATTCCCATGCGCGCCTCGATGTAACCGAACTCGCGGTCACCGTGTGCGGCTTGGTTGAGGTTCATGAAGTCGAAGTCAATGGTGTCCCACGGGAGCTCGACGTTTGCCTGCGTGTGGAAGTGCAACAGCGGCTTGTGAAGCGCATCCAGGCCGGTAATCCACATCTTGGCGGGGCTAAACGTGTGCATCCAGGTGATCACACCGATCACGTTCTTGGCCGCGTTGGCCTCGAGCATCACGTCAAGGATCGCGTCGCGCCCGGTCAGGACTGGCTTCCACACGACCGTGACGGGCACGTCCGAGGATTCCTGGAGCTTAGCGGCGAGCGTCTGCGACTGCGCCGCCACCTGACGCAGCGTCTCCTCGCCGTAAAGCGTCTGGCTACCGGTCAGTAGCCATACCTCGTACGTGGCGAGGTCGGGAATGATGCTGGTGCTCACTTGGTGTCTCCTTGCGGTGATTGTCCGTATACGTTTTGGTAGCGGTCGAAGAGCGAATCGATCGCCTGCTGCTCGATGGGGATAAGCTCGCCGCCTTGCTTGGCGATGTGGACCGTGCGCGCGACGTCCTCACACATGACCGCGGCTTTGACCGCGTCCTTCGCGTCCTTACCGATGGTGAAGACGCCGTGGTTTTGCATGAGCACGGCTCGCGACCGATGCCCATCCAGCGTCGCGACGATGCCGCGGCCGATCGATTCGTCGCCGATGATCGCGAAGGGTCCGACAGGAATGTCGCCGCCGAACTCGTCGGCCATTCCAGTAATCACGCAGGGAATTGCCTCACCACGAGCGGCCCACGCAGTCGCATAGGTGGAGTGCGTGTGCACCACACCGCCCACGTGCGCCATGTGACGATAGACGTAGGCGTGCGCCGCCGTGTCACTCGACGGGTTGCGCTCGGACCCGTCCGTGCCTTCAATGACGTTTCCATCGAGGTCGCACAGAATCATATTGTCAGGGCGAAGGTCCTCGTAAACGACGCCGCTGGGCTTGATGACAAAGAGGTCATAGCCAGGCACCCGTCCGCTGACATTGCCACCGGTCCACACAATGAGTGCGCTCTTCACCAGCTCATCGTGCAACTGAGCGACCTGTTCGCGTACCGAGGTAATGGCCTCGAGCGCTTCTTCCGATGCCGCTGCGTGAGTTGTGGTCATGAGAGGACTTCCCTTCGACGGTTCTTCAGACGGCGCATCACGTCATTCGCTCCACGCCCGAAGTAGTCATGCAACTGGCTATATTCTGCGAAGAGTTCGTCATACGCATCGGCTGCCTCGTCATTGGGCGTGTAAGCGGCCTTGATGACCTTGCCCATGACCTCCGCAGCCGAGCGCACGTCTGGGTACGCTCCTGCCGCAACAGCCGCGTGGATCGCGGATCCCAAAGCGGGACCTTGGTCCGAGTCGATAATCGAGATGGGCATCCGCAGCACATCGCAGTATGTCTGCATCAACAGGGGGTTCTTGAGCAGTCCTCCGGCAACGACGAACTCGGTCACAGGCACGCCGGCCTTGTTGAACGTCTCGACGATGGTGCGGGCACCAAAAGCCGTGGCCTCTAGTAGCGCGCGGTAGACCTGCTCGGGTCGTGTGGCCAGCGTCAATCCGACGATGGTGCCACTGAGCTCGGTGTTGACCAGCACGGATCGGTTGCCGTTGTGCCAATCCAGTGCTACCAGACCATGCGCCCCCACGGGCTCCTCGTAGGCGAGGTCAGTGAGGTACTGGTGGACGGACTTGCCGGCCTTCGCCGCGGCATCGTGCGATGCCTGTGGAACCTGATTCTTGACGTACCAGGCGAAGATGTCCCCCACGCCGGACTGCCCGGCCTCGTAGCCGAACAGCCCGTCGACGATGCCGCCGTCAACAACCCCGCACATTCCGGGTACCTCTGCGAGGTGGTCGCCGTTCATCACGTGGCACGTGCTCGTGCCCATAATCGCGAGCATCTGTCCAGGCCGGGTGGCCTTGGCAGCAGGCGCGGTCACGTGTGCGTCAATGTTGCCGACCGCGACGTGGATTCCCTCGGGCAAGCCGGTCCACTTGGCCGCTTCAGCGGTCAGTGTGCCGGCTGATGCGCCGAGTGCGCCGATGGGGTGCGCCACCTTGTCGGTAGCAAAGTCAGCGAAGTCCGGGTTGAGTGCCGCAAGGAACTCACCGCTGGGCATTTCGCCGTCCTGCAAAATTCCCTTGTAGCCGGCGGTACAAGCGTTGCGCACGTAGTCCCCGCACAACTGCCACACAATCCAGTCCGCGGCCTCGAGCCAGTGATCCATGTGGTGGTAGAGCTCAGGATCCTCTTCGAGCAACTGGAGGCCTTTGGCGAACTCCCACTCGCTTGAGATGAATCCGCCATAACGTGCGAGCCACTTCTCCCCGCGCTGGGCAGCGAGTGCGTTGATACGGTTCGCCTGGCCCTGGCCTGCGTGGTGCTTCCACAACTTAACGTAGGCGTGAGGTCGGTCCGTGTACTCGGGGAGCTCACACAGCGGGGTGCTGTCGGCCATGACAGGCATAGGCGTACTGGCAGTAAAGTCAGTGGCGATTCCGATCACGTCGGCTGGGTCGATGCCCGATGCCGCAACTGCGGCGGGAACGGCCTTTTGAAGTACTTCGCGGTAATCCTGCGGGACCTGCAACGCCCATTCGGGCGGCAACGCCGCTCCGGTTGACGCAAGCGTAGTGTCCATGACCGCGTGCGGGTATTCGTGAACTGCGCTTGCCAGTTCTGCGCCATCGCTGACGCGGACGACGAGGGCTCTGCCGGACAGCGTCCCATAGTCCACGCCTATGACGTATTTGTGGTCCTCGCCTGCCATTGACGGCCTCCTTGCCGATTGGTCCTGCACGTATAGATTAACGTTAACATATAGTGGAATACCTGACCGCCTGTAGCCGCCCGGACAACAGATCGGGGGCGATCAGCTGATGCGCGCCACTGATGCGCGCTCGACGAGCCAGGTGGCGAGCGGAGCGCCATCTGGCAGGTCCTCATCACCCAGTTGCGCGAGGATCATTTCTACTGCGCGGTGGCCAACGCCTTCGAAGTCCTGGTGAATGGTCGTCAGCGGGGGAAGGCTGTGCGCGGACTCGGGGATGTCGTCGAATCCCACCACGGAAACGTCACTGGGCACGTTGCGCGCGGCGTCACTCAGCGCGTGGATGAGCCCAAGCGCCATCTGGTCGTTTGAGCAAAACACGGCCGTGGCATCGGCGTCAATGCGGCCGCCGCAGGCATAGCCAGAATCGGCCGTCCAATCCCCTTCGAGCGTCTCAAAGGTCGCCAGACCATACTCTGCTACGGCTCGGTCAAAAGCCCCGCGCCGGATCTGCGCCTCGAAATAATCTGCCGGGCCCGACACATGCTGGATTCGAACATGCCCCATGGATCGCAAGTAGTCGATGGCCTTGCGAACCCCCGCCACCTGGTCGATGGCGACCGCGCGGTTCTCGTCGTAACCACCAGTCTGAAGCGTGATGACGGGCAACCGAGCATCCAGAATTTGGAGTTGCTTAAGCACTGAGTCGTGAGGTGCGACGACCACCAACGCTTCGATCGAGCGGTCCATCAGAAAATCAAGTGCCTCGCGGATCGCGTCGGACTCGGAGCTCGTGCTGGTCACCAACGGAAAGTAGCCCGCCTCGCGAGTGGCCTGCTCGACTGCTTGCACCGAGGACATCTTGCCGAAGTTAGGTTCGCCGGGCGTCAGCACGCCGATTGCGTGAGTGCGACCGGTCACGAGTGCTCGGGCAGCCATATTGCGGCGATAGCCAAGTTCTTCGATGGCGGCAGTGACCCGGTCGCGGGTTTCCGGCCGGAGATTGGTCGATCCGTTGATCACGCGAGAGACAGTCTGGTGGGATACCCCCGCGACTTTGGCCACGTCATGCATGCTGGGGTTCTTGCGCACACTACTCATGGTAAGACCCCCCTTCCAACGTTGACGGCCGCGCGATGCGGCGTAGCAAGCAAACAATACCGCTCCCACTTGTCCGCTACGTCTTCTTGGGTAGCGCAGTGATGAAATGTGGGATGCGACGGATTTCGATGGTCTAGGGGGATGGGTAATTAGGCGCGTCGGGCAGCCCAAAAAACTCTTCAAGGGTGGCCACCCCCGAATCCCGCATTTGCTTGGCGAGTGCGACCCCTACGTACCTCAAGTGCCACGGTTCATACTTGTATCCCGTGACTCCCGAAGTCCCCTCCGGGTAGCGGGTGATAAACCCAAAGTCGGCCGCATTTTCCGCGATCCACTTCCCCGAGGTCGAGTCCCCAAAACAGCTCTTAAGTCGACACTCGCTACTTTCGTAAAGATCGACTGCCCACCCGGTTTGGTGCTCGGAATACCCGGGGCGTGCGGAGAACGTGTCTGCCTGCGCCACACCACCCGTGCGCACGTATCCGTCGTAGAGTTCGGCCTGCGCGTCCCAGCTCCGGAACGCGCTAGAGATCCTGAAGATCACACTGTCTGACTTTGCCGCTTTCTCCATCAATGCCAGCGCATCGGCCGCTTCGGCCCGCAACGCGCCGCCGGTGGCCATGCCACCGCCGGGCGGTACCTGAAGATCGTCGGGCTGGTACGAGTTCGGGTCGAGAGGGAGCTGCTTATTTACGACGACCCACGGAGATTCGGGATCATCGATCGAAAACTGAGCATCGTCAAATCCCACCGAAGGAAGATGTTGTGAGGGGACCGGCGCCACAGTGGAAGCGCTCACTCGCGGCACGGAATCTTCTGCGGCGGCCGGAACAACGATGCCCGCGCCCACCTCGACCAAACTGGTGCGCCCTTGACCGAACACCCAAGCACTACCCCATCCAAGGGCTAGCCCCGCAAACGCAACCACGACCATGGCCCTCCACGACCAGGAGCGCGACGCGATATGCGCGACCTGTGCCACTATGACCCCTGACGCGCGGCCAACACCGCCGCATAGAGGTCACGTCGCGCTACGCCCGCGATCGCGGCAAGGTCGGACACTGCGTCTTTGGCGCGTTCGCCCTCGCCTACCCGCCGCAGCGCTTCCGCCACCAGGTCCTGCATCGATGGCGCCTCGGCCGGGCGCCCGGCAACAGTGATGACGATCTCGCCTCGGGGCTCTTCCGCCTTCGCCCATTGCAGTAAATCGGCTAGCTCGCCCCTGCGGGTCTGCTCATACGTCTTGGTGAGCTCCCTGGACACAGCACCGCGACGGTCCGCGCCGAGCGTGTCACGCATGGCCTCGAGCGTCGCCGCGAGTCGGTGGGGAGCTTCAAAAAACACCATAGTGCGCGGCTCCGTCTGGAGCGCCGCGAGAGCACTCACCCGCTCCCCCGCTTTGCGCGGCAGAAAGCCCTCGAATGTAAACCGGTCAGTAGGCAAGCCGGATAACGCGAGCGCGGTGAGAACGGCACTGGGCCCGGGTATTACGGTGACCTCCACCCCGGCATCGGCCGCGGCTTCTACGATGCGAAAGCCAGGATCGGAAATGGTGGGCATCCCAGCATCGGACACCAGCACAACACTTTTTCCCGCGAGCGCGGCGGCAACGACGTCACCTGCCCGGTCGCGTTCATTGTGATCATGCACCGCCATCACCGGCGCGGTGATGGTCAGACCCAGGCGCGAGACCAGATCGCGCAACCGCCGAGTATCCTCAGCGGCAATGAGGTCCGCAGCCTCAAGGCACTCACGCAAGCGCACCGAGGCGTCGCCCACATTGCCGATTGGCGTCGCCGCCAGCACGATGCGTCCAGTCATGCGCTAAGCGTGTCACACCTCATCGGACCTCCCGAGCGGCGCGCACCAACTAGGCTTCCCCCTGTGCTCTTGAACCCCGCCGTCTTCGCCTTCGCCTACCGCTGGCGCGTCGCGATCATGGCGACGTCCGTCGGCGTCCTCGCCGCCGTATTGCGCTTCACCGCTTTGGGCTGGCCGAACGCGCTCGTGTTCGACGAAGTGTTCTATGTCCGCGGTGCCTATTCGCTTACATCACTCGGTTACGAGGGTAATTGGACCGGCGAGAACGATGCTTTCGCCCAGGGCGACCTATCCGGGTTGGAGACTGAGGGCGACTTCGTCGTCCATCCGATGGTAGGCAAGCTGTTGATCGCCGCCGGGATCCAACTGTTCGGCAATACCCCCTACGGGTGGCGCTTCATGGCCGCCTTGCTCGGCACCGTGACGGTTGTCATGATCGCGTTCATCATGCGTCACTTGCTGCGCTCCACCGGCTGGGGATTGGTTGCGGGGATACTGCTCGCGGTCGATGGCCAACACCTTGTGATGTCGCGAACTGCACTGCTCGACGGCTTCCTCACGTTCTTTGCAGTCGCTGGCTTTGGCGCAGTGTTAATTGACAGACACGTCATCCGCTCCAAACTGACGGTACGCACAGCAAAGGCCCGTGCCGATGCGGGGCTCAGCCCCGGTGACCGCTTACCTGGCCTCGGGCCTCACCTGGGAATTCGGTGGTGGCGTTGGGCTGCGATTTTTTTGTTCGCGCTGTCCGGATCTGTGAAGTGGTCGGGCTTCTACTTTGCCGCCGCATTCCTGGTCTTGTCAGTGGTGTGGGACTTCGTGGACCGGCGCGCGACTGGAGTTGAGCATTGGGGCTGGGGAGCATTTGTACGGGCGATCCCAGCGGGGCTACTCACCGCGGCAACGAGCATCGTGGTGTACGTCGCCACGTGGTTCCCCTGGTTCATGTCAACGGAATCCTATGGACGCACCTGGGCGCCGGATAACCCCGGCAAGGGCTTGGCGTGGTTGCCCGACTCCCTCAATTCGCTGGCCCACTATCACGTGCAAATGTGGGACTTCCATAAGGGCCTGACGTCCGAGCACAACTACATGTCGAACCCGTGGGGTTGGATAATTCAGTGGCGACCCACCGCCTTCTACTTTGAAGATGTCCCGGACGCGCAATGTGGGGCGGAACGCTGCGTCAGCGCGGTTCACTCGCTTGGCCACCCTTTCATTTGGTGGGCAGGCGTATTCGCCCTGGCTTACGCGATCTACCGGATCGTGCGCTACCGGGACCTGATCGCGCTCACCGTTAGCCTGGGCACGCTCGCTACATGGCTGCCGTGGCTACCCTTCGCGTACCGCACGATCTTCACGTTTTATTCAGTTGCGATGGCACCGTTCGTCGTGCTGACCTTGGTCTGGGCGCTCAAACACATCGCGCAACCAGATCGATTGCGCGGCGGGTGGTCGCGGCGCGGGACCATTGGGGTGCTAGCGTTCGTCGGCGTGGTGCTGGTTTTAGCCGGCTTCTTTGCGCCCCTTTGGTTGGGCACGCCTATCCCTTACAACTACTGGCAAGCGCATATGTGGCTGCCTAGCTGGATCTAACGGCGCTCGATCAGTCGAGACAACACGATCGCACTACGCGTCGAGTCGACCTGTGGTGCGAGCCGCACCTTTTCTAGCGCTACTTCAAGGCTCGCCGTGTCTTTCGCACGGATTCTGACAATCGCGTCCGCGGCCCCCGTCACTGTCCAGGCCTCGATCACATCGGGAATCTCCGACATGATTCGCGTGAGCTCGAGCGGGGCGACGTTACCCCGGCAAAAGAGCTCGACGTATGCCTCGGTACCGCGCCCGTCAAGCTCCGGGTCAATCAGCACGGAAAACCCGCGAATGACCCTTGAGCCAACCATGCGGTCCACACGCCGCTTTACTGCGGAAGAGGACAGCCCGATGTGCTCACCGATATCCGCGTAGCTTGCGCGGCCGTCCTCACGTAGTGAGTCAAGAATGCGTCGATCAAGGCTGTCGATTGCCACGTTTCCCCCTGAAATTGGCGCCCGCTCGCGCATAACGCTACTTTAGTGCGGCCAGTTTGACATATGCGCAAGAATAGAGCGCACCATGCGCGCATTTTGCATAAAAAAGTTGCGATGCTTGTCTAATGACGACGACCCCGACGGCGCCAGCAGTCACCACTGCCCCCGCCCGCACCGCGACCACCACCACAGTCCTCATGTGCGCGCCTACATTTTATGACGTCACATATGCCATCAACCCCTGGATGGATCCCACTCGCCAGACCGATCGCGCCGTGGCTCTCACGCAGTGGGCCGCACTCCGTGACACCTACCGTGCGCTGGGCTTTGCGGTCCACGAGATCGACGCCGAGCCCGGGCTCCCCGACATGGTCTACGCCGCAAACGGCGCCACAGTCGTTGACGACGTCGCGTACCGCGCGAGCTTTCGCTACCCCGAGCGCCAGAGCGAGGCCGATGCCTACGCGCGTTGGCTCACCGACCACGGCCTGCGTGTGGTCCCCTCCTCATTTGTCAACGAAGGCGAGGGCGACTTCCTGGTCCTGGACGCCTTGATCCTGGCTGGTACAGGATTTCGCAGTACCGTCGAAAGCCATACCGAGGTCTCCGAGGTCCTCAAGCGCGAGGTTCTCACCTTGCGCTTGGTTCGACCCGAGTATTACCACCTCGATACCGCACTCGCGGTGCTCGACGCCCGCCCCGGCCAAGAGCAGATTGCCTACCTGCCAAGTGCGTTCGACGCCCTAAGCCTTGCGCTGCTCCAAGACCGCTTCCCGAACGCCATTATCGCGTCGGAAGAGGACGCCGCAGTGCTTGGCCTCAACGTGGTGTCCGACGGCCTCAACGTGGTGATGCCCGTGCAGGCCGCCGCTTTTGCGGACCAGCTCAGTGCGTCAGGATTCCAGCCCATCACCGTCGACCTGAGCGAGTTGCTCAAGGCAGGCGGTGGCGTCAAGTGCTGCACAATGGCACTTCGTTTTTCTCGCCCCACCCTCACCCCCTAAGGAGACGACCATGGTGCAATTTGTTGACGTTCGCCACATGCGTGACTGGATCACCGCCGAAGGCGTCGAAGCCAGGATCCTAGGGATCGCGCGTTACATCGAGCACGATTTTTTGCGCTGGACGAGCTTTGATAAAACTGCACGCATCGCTTCCCACTCCCCTGAGGGCGTCATCGAGCTGATGCCCACAAGCGACGGCGAACTTTACGCTTTCAAGTATGTCAACGGTCATCCCATCAACCCCGCGCGGGGATTCCAGACCGTGACTGCATTTGGTGTACTCGCCGACGTCGCCACCGGCTACCCGGTGCTCGTTTCCGAGATGACTCTCCTCACCGCTCTGCGCACCGCCGCCACCTCAGTTGTCGCGGCGCGCGCGCTAGCCCGTCCAGATGCCTCAGTGATGGCATTGATCGGCGCTGGCTCGCAATCGGAATTCCAGGCGCTGGGCTTCCGTGCCGGGCTTGGCATCTCCACGTTGCGGGTGTGGGACACCCACCCAGCCGCGGTCGACAAGTTGATCGCCAACCTTGCCCCCATGGGCTTCGACATCGTACGAGCAACTAGCGCGGCCGATGCCGTGGCGGGCGCCGACATCGTGACGACGTGCACCGCGGACAAGGCGTATGCCACGATCCTCACCGACGACATGATTGAACCTGGAATGCACCTCAATGCGATCGGCGGCGATTGTCCCGGTAAAACCGAACTCGACGCGGCCATTCTGCGTCGATCGACCGTCTTCGTTGAGTACCCGCCCCAGACCCGGATCGAGGGTGAGATTCAGCAGCTTGAGGCAGACTCGCCCGTGACCGAACTGTGGGGTGTTCTTGCAGGGCAGTCAGCTGGCCGAACTGACGCCCAGCAGATCACCGTATTCGACTCGGTAGGCTTCGCAATCGAGGACTTCTCCGCGCTGCGGTACGTACGAGACACGACAGTCGGAACTGGGTTCGCTACCGAGATCGATCTCGTTGCAGACCCCGCGGATCCCAAGGACCTGTTCTCCCAGGTGGTTCCACAGCACGCGCACAGAGCAAACTAAAGCCCCCATCCGCGGCATCAGCACAAACGAAAGAGGGCGTGTCCGCTGATTTTCATCAGCGGACACGCCCTATCTTTGTGCACCGTCTCAGCGGTGCGAACAACCTTAGGCGGCTGCGAGGATGTCGACCACAAACACGAGCGTGGAATCGCCTGGGATCGTGTCGCCTGAACCCTCTTCGCCGTAACCGAGCTCCGGCGGGATGACCAACAGCACCTGGCTGCCGACCTTCTGGCCCACGAGGCCCTGTGTCCAACCGTCAATCACTGAACCCTCTGCCAGCGAGATGCTCAGCGGCGTGCCTGCGTCCCAGGACGAGTCGAATTTCTCGCCGTCCCAGATCCACCCGGTGTAGTTCGCGGTGATGCTCTGGCCTTCTGTGACCTCGCCGCCATCGCCCTCAATCAGCGTCTGCACAACAAGTTCGCTGGGCTTGTCGGCACCAGTGATGTCAACGGACGGTGCGCCGTCGTCAGCTAGCGTCACGGTCGGCAGGCCATCGGCCGGCTCAACCGCGGTACCCTCGGCCCGCTCAAGCACTTCGGATCGGTCGGTGACCGTGAGCGCCATATAAATCGCAGGTGCCTCCTCGCCTTCCTCAACAGTGGCTGAGGTGTCGAGCGTGGCGTACAGAAGCGTTGTGCCTACCTTGCTGCCGACCAGCACGCCATACAGCGCAGGATCGATCGCTCCGTCGACCAACTGGAACGTCTCAGGGGAATCAGCATCGTAGGTCGAGTAGATGGCCGATCCGTCGGTACCCGACGTGATGTTGTAGGACAGAGTGACGTTGTCGTTGGCCGCGATAGCATCGCCGTCGCCCGCTGACTTCACCAGCGTGGCCGAGTTCGTCACGGTGAGGGGAGACTCAAACTCGAGCGCGGTGTCCGCACCCTCTCCTGTCCAGGCGATCGATTCAAGCACCGCGATGTCTGCGTCGGAGCCCGACTGCGTCAGTCCGGTCTCTGTGGTCGATGCTGCGTCGGTCGCTGTGGCGGTCGCCTCTGCTGAGGACGATGCGCTGTCGTCGCTGCCGCTCGAGCCGCACGCCGTCAGGCTCAGCGCAACGAAAGCGCCCAGTGCAGTTGCTGTCATCCAGTGCTTCTTCACGCGGAGGTGCTCCTTAAGTCGTTAGTTGGGTGTCGCACTGCAGCGCGTCTAGGGCACGAGGCAACACCCAGTAAACCTACGGCACCTTTGAAAGGTTCCCAAACATCCGCGATTCCTAGCCAGTTGCCAGAATTAGTTCGCCACCGACGCCATAACGCAAAAAACCGCCCCCTCAGGGGCGGCCCTTTACCTAGCAAGTGGAGCTAAGGGGATTCGAACCCCTGACCTTCTCGATGCGAACGAGACGCGCTACCAACTGCGCCATAGCCCCTTGCCAACTACTGAATGCTGCTCCCAGAAGATTACCATCGAGTCACTCACACAAAAAAACACGCCAACTGAACGAAGGGGTGCCGTCCAGCGCGGACGGCACCCCCAACCTTCGTCGCTGTGCTTACGGAGCGGGGTAGTCGGTCACAAACTGCGGAGTTCCGATGTTGTCCATCGTTGCCGCACCTCCGACGCCGTTCACCACGTTCTCAATTGATCCGGCCGACAGATTCACCGTCATGATGTGGCGAAGTTGCACGCCCGGCGCTTCAGGGACGTCAAAGCCGTTCTCTGTGACGATGGCGGGGTTGTTCTGATTGAACACATAGACGCCCGCACCGTAGAGCTTGTGGGTGGTGACGTCGTCAGCAACCTTGTACCCAGACCATCCCAATGTGCCGTCAGGCTGAGTCCAGTCCGCCTGCGTGGGCGGGTCGTACGGCAGTTCGTTCTGATACAGGATCGTCGTTCCGTTTTCGCCATTCCAGATCGTGTTGTACTCCTGGAAGTGCTCAACGAACAGCCCAGTAGCGGTGACGTTGTCGCCGTTGATGACGACGCCGTTGCGGCCAATGTTGGTGTTCCAACGGTCCGTGTCACCATTGACGCCTTCGGTAAAGCCTTCAACACCGTGGTCGCCGCGCCAGACCCACGTGTGGTCGATCAGCGTGTTATCCGCATTGACCTGCAGAGCGATATCCGCCTTACCGATGTGCGGCCCGCCCACGCGGAAGTAGACGTCACTGAGGGTAATGGGATTGCTCGGATCTGCCTTCTTCGCATGGCCCGTCTTATTTCCCTTGCCCTGACTCTTGTCTTCCTTGCCGACCTTGAGCAGGACGGGCGACTCCACCGCGCCAGCATCGATCGACACGCCGGCAATGATTATTCCAGGTACGTCGGCGACGTACAGCGGCGTAGCACCGCCTATGGCAGTCAGAGTGGCGTGTCCCATGCCGAGCACTACGGTGTCCTCGCGCGTCACTTCAATGCTCGAGGCGATGTCGTACACACCGGGCGTTAGCAATAGGTTCATACCGCGCTTGAGCTGCTTGTTAATGGTCTTGACGGAATCGCCCGGCTTGGCCACATAGAACTCACTGATCCCAACCGTGCGTCCAGCAGTCATGCCCTCGTCCCACGACACACCCTTGGTATTGGTCTGCGCGGACGGAACTCGCACGTTGAATCCACCCTCGGAATCCACGAACAGGTACGGCTTTTCTCGACTCACTGGAGTTTCGTCAATGGTCGTGTAAACAGGATCCGGGAATCCCGCATCGTCCGGTGCGCCAATGACTCCGGAGAACACCTGGTTCCACACGCCGTTGGACCAACTCTCCACTTCGCTGTTACGCGTGAGCCACTGCTGTTGCGAGCCATTGATGGTGTCAGGCAACCGCGAATCCGCGATGTAGCCACCGCTGGCATACTGCGGCCCGGCGGTGCAGAAATCCATGAGCGTGAGCGCTCCGCCAGAGATATCTAGCCGTCGCATCGACACTGCCTGAGACACTGCCCAGAAGTTCGCGGCAGCGCGGCATCCCTCGCGGTCCCCCACGTTGACATCGATCGCCAGGTTGGACAACGTGCGCCAAAAATTCACCAGCGCGATGCAATTCGAGGTGCCATCATCTTCCAAGCATCGGTTGTACACATCGACCGAGCCGTTGATGGTGACGTCGTCGGGCGAGGCCCCAAGTCCAGATACCTCCGTGTAATACCCCACCTCAACGTGAAGGGGATTGTCGTCAGTGCCGTAATCGCCGGGCATAAAGTACAGCGCGTTGCGGTCCGTCGTCATCTCCGCATCACGGGTCTCGTCGGCAAGGTCGTCCACCGTCGCCTGAATGTCCGCGAGGTCCATATCCGGCGTGAAAATCGTCACGTTCGGACCAAAGTCGGGGTTGGAGGGTTCCAGATTTTTGCTACCAGCCGATGCTGGGGAAGCGATCACGGCTGCGGCAAGTAGCGCGGCGCAGGCAGTAATTGCCGCCGCTCGCCTCCGCCTGTGGGTGGTGACTGAATGGGTGGTCATGCGGTGTTCCTCTCCATTGAGGTTCCCAGGGCGCGCGCCCCTTACTAACGAGACAGTAACGAAGTCCAGCGAAGTACACAAAAGGTACAAACCACATTGGGGCGCAAAAACGCTCCCGTCGGGCTAGTAGGCCTCGCCTCGGGGGCGTTGAGAAGGAAGTTAAAGCAGCGCTCGAGCGCGCAGTTACGCGCTTGCTCGGCGCCGGCGCGCAAGAATCGCGTCCAACGCACCCGTGCTGGGTGCCGCCTCGTCTTCACTTGTTGCCGGCTCTGCGGCACGTTCGCTCGACTGTGCTGCGCGTGCATCTATGGCGCGCTCAGCGTTGCGTGCCGAAACGGCTAAGTCCTCGTCGTTAATGGGGCGAGCAAGGGGGCGACGCACCGAGGCCTTGAGCGTGTAAGCAGGTGCGGGGATCGCACTGGGCGACCAGGTCTCGTTGGGGCTGACCGGCTCGTCGCGCTCGTGAATCACGGGCTCGGGCAACGCGGGTGCGGGGAGGGGAGCGGGAGCCGCAAGTGGCGCCAGGTCCTCCGTCGTGACTACCCGAATAGCTTGTGTCTCAACATCGGACGGCTTCGCATCTTGACCTTCTGCGCGCTCACGTGCCACGCGACGCAATGCCTGGGTCGCGGTCGCAGCGGCCTCGACCTCGCGTGCGATAAGACGAATGTTGTGGTCGGACTTGCGCTGCGCGGCAGCAGTACGAGCGCCTGCAACCACGACGCCGCCAAATGCTGCGGTGGCCAACGCCGCGAGAATTGCGGGCAACGACACCGCGATCACGAGTGTCCACGACACGGCGGCCGCGAGCGCGACGACACCGGCGACGCGCGCACGCCGTTCGGCGCGCTTGGCTCGCTCATTAAGCACAGCGGCACGGTCAGAGCGGAGCGCCAGGCGCTCACGCTGCGCGGCTGTAGCGGCGCGGTCGAGGGGCCCTGATGGGCGCGACATCTGTTCCGCACCTAGTGCGGAAATCGACGCGCGGGCGGAGCCGGTCACCAGCAACGGCACCTCACCGGAATCAGTCGACGGACGGGCCGCTGCTCTCTGCGCGCGTTGCGCGGTCGACCTCACCACGCGCATTTCTGCGGAGTAGCGGTCCTCTGTGCGCACCAGCGCGTAGTCGGACCGCTCCTTGATGCGCTGGGGAAGCACATATGCGAGAACCATGCCTACGGCAATAATCGCGAGCAATCCGGCTGGGGTCATGACACGACGGTACGGGCGAACTGGCTCAAGGCCCCGGAGCGTTATCGGCGTGTCAAGAGGACGCACTCCAATACGGCCCATTTCTAGGCTCATCCTCGTTCAGGGCAAAGATCACGTGATCACGCCAATCGCCGTCGATGTAGAGATATTTGGAGCGCAAACCTTCCTCCCGGAACCCCACCCCGCGCGCCACCGACAGGCTGCGCTCGTTCTCCGGTCGCAGCGCTATCTCGAGTCGATGCAGCCCCTGCGAGAAACCGTAGTCGCTGAGTAACGCGACGGCGTTGGGAACGATGCGTCGGCCCGCGTAGTCCGAGGAGATCCAATAGCCGATAGACCCACTACATTGGGCGCCCCATTCGATCGCGTGAATCGATACGCGTCCCACCAGCAAGCCGTCCACAACGATCGCCATCGAGAACGCGGTGCGGTCCTTCCATCGCCGATGCTCGCTGCGCACGTATGCGGCGAAGGCGACGGGCGGTTCGACGCGCCCGGGAGGACTATTCGCCTCCCACGGCTTAAGCCACGCGCGGTTCTGGCGCCGCAACTCAATCCAGCGACCCTCGTCGCGGCGCCGAAGCGGTCGCAGGGTCACGATGCCCCGGGTGAGCGTAGGCGGCCGCGGCACGGGCGCCTACTCGTCCCACAGAGTGCAGCGCAAGGAATCGCCGCGCGTCACCTGCGTGGCGTCAGGTTCTATCCACGCCAGAGCATCGCTCGCGGCGACATCGGCGAGCGAGACCCCTGCTGGCGCGCCCACCGGCGTGGCGAAGTGTTGACCCGAGCCGGTGGTGTCAATCGTCACTGGGACTGCCTGCACGAGTCCCGCGGGCGAAGGCCACGACCCGATGGAACGCGCGTGGATTGTTTTTCGCTCCACCTGTGCGCGCCCACTCATGATGCGCAATGCTGGCCTAACGTAGGCCTCGAAAGCGACAGCAGCAGCAGCCGGGTTTCCAGGAAGAGCGATGACGGGGATGTCACGGTCCCCGTCCCCCGCGCTCACGAATCCAAATCCATGTCGAGTGCCTGGCGTCAGCGCCACCTCGACCACACTCACGTCGCCCATGTCCGCCAGCACAGCGGCCACGGTGTCGTTGCGCGCTGCAGACAGTCCGCCGGTCGTCAGCACCACATCTGCACGCACCAGTTGGTCCTCAATGGTCGCGCGCAGATCGCGGCGATCGTCCGAGACAACCCCTACGCGGTAGGAACGTGCCCCAGCCTCGTTGACCATCACGCTGAGCATGTGGGCGTTGGACTCGGAGATGGTGGCGCCCCGACGCCCAGCTCCAGGCTCATCGAGTTCCGAACCCACAGAGATGACGACCACGCGCGGCACGGGACTGACGGTCAGGCGTGAACGACCCAGCGCCGCGGCGACCGCAATGCGGCGTGAATCCAATCGTGTGCCGGCGGGAACGCAAAGATCGCCGGCCTTGGCCTCGATGCCCTGGGGGCGGACGCCACCACCGATCTCGACCGATGCCCCGATGGCGACGCGTGCCACTCCTGCGTCCGTGAGCGCAAGCGCAACGACGGCATCGGCGCCGTTGGGAATGGGTGCACCCGAACTAATGCGGGCTGCCGTCCCGCGAATGTGGCGGCGCAGCGCGCGAGCGTCAAACGACACATCGTGGGAAACGGTCAGCGCTACGGGAGCATCGAGCGCGGCGTTCGCAGTGTCAGCGGACTGAACCGCGTAACCGTCATACGTCGCGACGTCGGTTGCGGGCAGAGCTTGCTGAGCGACGATGTCACCGACGAGCGTTGCCCCTGCCGCATCCGCAATGAGCACATCTAGTGGCGGCAAGGGGTGAAGCCCTGCGGCCACCACCGCTCGGTGATCGACCAGGCCTCTTGAGTTCATCTAGGCATTGTCGCGCGCGGACACGAATCCCTGCAACCACTGCGTGAAGTCGGGACCCAAGTCCTCGCGTTTGGCCGCGAGCTGCACCACGGCCTTGAGGTACTCGAGCTTGTCGCCCGTGTCATAGCGGTGGCCGCGGAACACGACGCCATAGACGCCGCCGCCGTCTTCCACGGGCATCGACGCGAGCGTTGAAATCGCATCGGTCAGCTGGATCTCCCCGCCACGCCCAGGAGCAGTGTGCTTCAGTACTTCAAAGACCGCTGGGTTGAAGACATAGCGACCGATCACGGCAAGGTTCGAATACTCCTCGCCCGGAGCCGGCTTCTCATTAAGGCGTGTGATGCGGTGGATCTCAAGCCCCTCGGGCACCTCGCCCTCGCCGGGAAGGTCCGCCGCTGCGACCGCGATCGGGTCGACGGAACCGTACATCTGGATCATGTGCGGCGGTACCTCAAGCAAAAGAATCACAGATCCACCCGTGCGTTCCTGAATACGGCACATGGCGTCCAGGATGTAGTCGTCAGCGTCCAGGAAGTCGTCACCCAGCAATACCGCGAACGGCTCGCCAGCTACCCACTCCTCGGCGCGCCCCACCGCGTGGCCCAAGCCCTTGGGTTCGCCCTGATTGACGAACGCAATATCGCCCTTAGACGACGTCTCGAGCACGGCGTCGAGTCGCTTCTGGTCGCCCTTACGTTCCAGCGCGGCCTCGAGTTCAGGCGCGGGCGCAAAGTGCTTCTCCATCGCCTCCTTGCCGGGGTTGGTAATCAGGCATACCCGGTCGAGTCCGGCGGCAAGCGCTTCATCTACGACGTACTGAATCGCGGGCTTGTCGACCACCGGGATCATCTCTTTGGGTATCGCCTTGGAGGCCGGCAAGAAACGAGTCCCGAGTCCTGCGGCGGGGATGACAGCTTTGCGCACGTGTAAGGTCATTGCACGACCTTACTGTGGGAAAGGTCACACTCGGCACGCCGAAACAAACTGTTTACCAACAATTGGCACAATGGGGCTATGACACCGCAGTCCTTGACCCACCAACGCGCGCTTGAACCTACCGAACTTAAGTCGCAGTTGAGAGCGATCATCCGCAAGGGTCGCGCTGATCGCAGCGAGCGCCGGCTTCAAGAGCATGCCGAGGCGCTACGCGATCACGTCTTAGCACTCCCGTCGATCGAACGGGCTACATGCGTCTCCGTCTACGCCTCACGCCGCTTCGAGCCCGGCACCCTTCCGCTCATCGAGGCGCTCCACCAGCGCGGCGTTCGCGTGCTCATTCCGATGCTCGGCGAGGGCCTCAAGCGAGGCTGGGGAGTCTACCAAGGCGTAGAGGACCTCATCGAACGAGCGCCGGGGCGCCCACCGGAGCCGTCGGGCGAATTTCTTTCGAAAGCGGCCTTGCGTGACGCCGATGTCGTGATTGTCCCCGCGCTCGCGGTCGACACCTCGGGCACCCGCCTGGGACAGGGCGGTGGCTGGTACGACCGCGCCTTGGCCGATGCGAACCCGGATGCCCCCATCGTGGCGCTGACCTTTGCGGGCGAGTTGCGCGATGAGACGCATTCGTTGCCTCGCGAAGCTCACGACGTCACGGTGCATGCCGTCATCACCCCGCAAGGAGTCACCCGGCTCCCGGAGTAAGATGCGTGCATGCCTACGTACTCTTATGCATGCTCAGCATGCCAGCACCGATTTGATGAGGTGCGGTCGATCCACGATGACGGCCTCACTGCGTGCCCCGAGTGTGGAGGTGCTCTGCGCAAGGTCTTCGGCTCTGTAGGAGTGACCTTCAAGGGCTCGGGCTTTTACCGGACCGATTCTCGAGAGCCTAAGAAGCCCTCCACTGCCGCGACGAGCTCGACCTCAAAGTCGACCTCGACCTCAACCTCAACCTCGACCTCAAAGTCAACCTCGACCCCAAGTTCAAACTCGTAGCCTTACGCGCTGCCCTGGGGAAAAGCGCTGCCAAGCACCATTGGCACCCCGTGCGGGCGGCATCGAGCCGCACCGATCACCAGTGCGGCGGTTTGTCCCGCTTGATCTCATCGTCGCGCGAGGATCCGCCTGACGACCCGCCCCAGCCCTCGTCGTTGTCCTCCCACGCACGAGTGGGGATCAGGGGCCGATCGGCGCCACGGTGCCTGGCCTTCACGTCGGGAACCTGAGTGTCCTTTGCGTCCGTTTCAGCACCATCCGCGCCAGCGCCATCGGTCGTGGACGTATCATCTTCGCTATCTGCGCTGTCGCCCTTCGACTCGCTGTCAACCGATGCCGTGGGGTCCTGAGGCGTGACCAGCTTGGGAACGCCGAATCCAAGCACAGGTTGCTTAGCAGGTTCAGGTTCAGGTTCAGGTTCAGCATGTACCTCTGCGCCAGCGGCTTCCCGCGCCTGCTCGGCCACGAGCGCGGACACACCCAACGTCTGCGGGTGCGGTTCGTCGCCGGCGCCCTCGGTAAAGACATCGATATCGCTCAGCGCTGCGGAGTCGTCGACGCGAAGGTCAGCAATCGCAAAGGGGACGTTGTCGTGCCCGAGCATGACATCATCATCTGACTCAACGGGAAGCTCAATTCGCTCCACCTCGATGTCTAGCGCCGGTTGTTCGATGGCCCCGGTCTCCAGATCATCTTCTGGACGAGCCGAGCCCAACGCGGCGAGCACCTGCTCAATGGCGCTGTCGGGGTCCATGAACACGTCTAGTGTCCACAGCGACACGACGGTCCATCCCAGCGCCTCAAGCGTCGAGTACTGCCACCGCATGCGGTCGCGCAAACTTGCTGATCCTGCGGGTGCGGATTCGTCGGTGACGACCGCCACCGAATAATTGCGGTCATGCCTGCCACCCACCACCATCGCAATGGTGTCCGAGCCGTTGCCATAGCGCAGGCGCACTGCCAGCCCATGGCGCCTCAGACGCCCTGCGATATCAGCGAGCAGCCAGTCGCTAGGACCGGGGTCGGGTCGCTCAGGAGACACGGCAGGCAGCTGCACTGAGGTCATCAGTTCGCGGAGATCGTCAATGCCGTGCCCGTCATCGGCCTCGCTTGCTGCCCCACCAAGCTGTGCAAGGTCGAGCGCGCTAAACACCTGTAGCCGCTCGGTCGACGCGGCGAGCGCCTGCAGGAGAGCCTGCTTGCCCCAGGACTCAGAAATTGCTCCCAGTCTCGCGGGCGAGACGCCGCGCACATTGGTGGCGTAACCCAAAGAAATCACGATATCGTCAACGGCCACACCCGCAGCTTCGCCAAGTACCACCACGCTCACTGCATGAGCAAGGCGCTCGTCCTTCTCCGCCAAAGCATCGGCAATACGAGAGGCGTGCAAATCGTTTCCTGCGACCACGGCCAAAGCGCGGCGCGGCAGGGAGTCCCGCACGCGCGTCACGTGGTCGACAACAGCGGTCACCTCGGCACGCGTGGACTCGACTTGTGCGGCACCGGCAACCGGGGCGCCTATGGCATCAAGGTGAGTCACGGTGAGCATGCCGCGAGCGTCGGCGGCCGGGAGTGCGCTCAGCGAACGGCCATAGGCCGCACTCGCGAGCACGGACGTGACGCGCGGATCACGCGGCTGAGGCGTCGCATGCATCACGATGTGTGGCAACAGGTGGGCCATCACTGCGATAGCTGAGCGGGTAGAAGTCTCCGAGTCGCCAATCACGACCACCTGGCGCGCCCTCGCAAGCGTAGAGACTAGTTCAGCGAGCGCGAGCGACTCCCCCGCCACTACCACAGCGATATCGATGCATCGGCTGGGCGGCGCCATCCGCGCCACTTGCTCAGCGCCAGCGAGCACAACCGGGCGTAGGGAAGTCACCAGCGGCGCGTAGTCACGCCAAAGTTCCTTGAGCGAGGCGTCACCGCCTTCGACAAGAGCCGCGAAGAGGTCACGTGCGTAATCGGGATGGCGCACGATTGCGGTGCGGCGTCGCTCGGCCACTGCCCTCATCAACGGCCCAAAGCGAGAGTGGGAGAAAGCACCGTCGCGCTCCAGAAATGTCTCGACTACCTCCCCGAGCGCACCGATCTGCGTCAAGCGAGCATCGGACGCGACGATTGCGTCAAAAGCTGCGGCCCACCATGCGAATTCCAGATCCCGTCGGACCTGATCTGGCGACGCTTCACGGGCCTTCAGATCCGCCATCAGCTCAGCGAAGCCCACCGTGGCCATGTCCGCCTCGATCGGCACAGTTTCCACGGCATCTAGTGAACCGGGAATGCCCTCCGCAAGTTGGCTGAGCACCGCGACCATGCGGTCCCACGGCTGCCCCGCCAGGTCTGCCTCGCCGGAAACTTGCTCCACCGCATCGGCGATGACTTCCCACAGATTCGATGCCGTGTGGAGGCGATCGCTGAAGATATCGAAGTCATCGGGAATGACAGGCCAGCCGCCAGCCGGACTGTGAGCGCGCCATTGCAACGCTTGCTCGTGGGCCTTGACCAGGTTCTCGTGCAGGTCTTCCTTGCCACGTCCCGGACGTAGCAACTCGACTGCGCGGCGCACCATGCCACGGCGATCCCGGCGTGGAATCTCGTGATGATGACTTGAAGATGATGGTGCGGTGGCCGCCACGAGGTCGTGAAGCGAGCGGTGGAACACTGCCGGCGAGAATACTTCAAGAATCGCACGAATGTCATCGAACATCGTGACTTGGTCCGCCCACACGGCGAGTGATGGCGCCTCGTCGACGCCCGTTTCGTGTGCCGCAAGGGCGGCCTCCGTGCGCATCTTGGGGAGGTAGCGGACTAACAGCGTCGCGACCGTCTCGTCGAATTTGGCGCCGCGTTGGACGTCTCCAGTGACCCCGTTCCACCACGGAACCAGATCCTCGGCGGGGACTTCAGGAGCCTCTTCTCTAGGCGTGGGCGGCGTTTCCTCTTCTACATCTTCGGCGGCCTCACTGAGTCGTCCGACGAGCTCGGCCGCGACAGACGCGAAGCCGTGCTCAGCGACTATCGCACCAGCATCGGCACCGAGCCGCACTGAGGTTTCCGGCGCGGGCGACGATGAGGTGAGGCGAACTACGGCCTGCACGGCTTCAAATGCGCTCACACCCCACGGACGATGCGGACGGTGCAACGCGTCAAAGCGCTGCTGAAGCTCATAGCGCGCGGCAAGCATCTGCTCGCCGTCGGTACGCATCTTGGCATCGTCGACCTCGACCGCGCCAAGCGTGATGGCCGCGAGCAGTCGCGCGCGCGCCTCAGCGTTCCACGACGTGACGGTGCCATCGATCAATAGGTCCCCGGCGCCTAGGTGCTCGAGTTTGTGCCCTACCGCGCGCAGTGCGCTGTCACTACCGGAGACCACTGTGACGGCCTTCCCCGATGCCGCAGCATCGGCGGCAACCGCACTAGCCATCCCGATGCCGTCGGCACCCGGCGGAGTCTGGAGGAACACGCTGCGGCCGGTTGCGATCACGTCGAGCGCCGCGAATTGGTTGTCATCGAGGTCCCCGATGCCGCGTTCGGCAAAGGGATCCCGGTCGCCTTTGGGGAACGCCGGCAATGCACTAGCAAGTGACTGCACTGCGTCCTGATCGCCGGCAACGGCCGCCAAGATGTCTGAGGCGCCAATCACCGCATCGCAGTCGTCCAGGTCGTCCAATAGGCGCTGCTCGGGGTCGTCATACGCGCCTACCAGCAGGTTTTCTACGATGACGAAGTCGTCACCAAACAGTGCGCCGCGCTCTCGTAGCGCATTCCACACAGGACGAGGGTCGAAGGCCTTGCCCGCTCCTGGCGCTGGCACCAACTCGGTGAGCGAGGAGTCGTCGCCACGGGTGCGCAGTTCCGTGACGATGATGGGGTTGAGCCTCACGCCGTCCAGCAAGGTCAGATAGAAGTCACGCCCTCGCTCGGGCTCGACCAGCAGTGGGCGCAGCAAGATAGGGACTTCGCGCCGAGCGCCATCCTGGGTCCACGTGGCGGTGCCGACGGACATTGCGGCAGTCCATACACCCGAGGCTGCTTTAACGGTGGCTGCCTGACGGTAAATCAGTGCGCACCGGTGCAGTGCTGATGCTTGAGCGGATTCGTCGCGGATCAAGGCAGTAACGAGAGTGGGACGCCCGGTAAAGAGCGGCGCGAGTCCGGCGGGATGTGCGCGGCGTAAATCTACAACGTTGGCTTGATCAGACGCGAGGTCCCTGAGCGGCGAAACCGTCGCCGACTGCTGGAGTTGCTCTCGCCATTCTTGAAGCGCCTCGGCAACCAAGGCACGGCCGATGTAGTCCACCACTCCCCCACGGTAACGACCCCAGCGAAGTCGCGGGTGACACCACGCCGCGAAGGTGCGTGTGCTCCCGCTTAAGGCCGATTCACGACGGGCATAAAAAAGACAGTGCGCGCCGACTTATCCAGCCGACACGCACCGTTGATGAAATTGTGTCTCTCCGTGCCGTCCGCGTCAATTCGGACGGCGCGCAGAGCTCAGCGAGGTGACCTCTGCGCAGGGCCCTACTCTGCGGCGCCAGCAGGTGCTGCCAGTTCAATGGGCTGAACGCCAAGCTGGCTCATCAGGCCCAGCACTCGTCCGCGGATCTCGTCACGAATGGGGCGCACCGACTCGATGCCCTGACCCGCAGGGTCTTCAAGCGCCCAGTCCTCGTAGCGCTTGCCAGGGAACACGGGACACACATCCCCGCATCCCATCGTGATCACGGCATCGGACGCCTGTACCGCGTCAGTGGTCAGCACCTTGGGCTGCTCGGTGCGGATGTCGATGCCTACCTCGAGCATCGCCTCGACCGCCGTGGGGTTGATCTGGTCGGCGGGCATAGAGCCAGCGGACCTCACCTCGACGGCGCCACCCGATAGCGCGCGCAGGAAGCCTGCCGCCATCTGAGAGCGACCCGCGTTATGGACGCAGACAAAGAGTGCCGAGGGAATGTGCGCAGCGATCGCATCGGTGGACATGGGGGTCTCCTTAAGGGATGAGTAGAACTATGAGACAGAAGGCGCGAGTGCGGGCGTGCACGCGGCCAATAGCGCAGCGACTGCGGCCTTGCGGTGCGGAACTATCGAATACCACACCCACGTACCGCGCCGCTCGGATGCGAGCACACCTGCATCGCGAAGCACCTTGAGGTGATGCGAGACGGTGGGCTGGGAGACCTCGGTCAACGCCGCAAAGTCACAAGCACACGCTTCGCCGCCAGGTGTCTGGTCAAGAAATGACAACACTCTGAGCCTGAGCGGATCCGCAGCGGCCCGGAGAAAGTCTGCGGCTAACACTGCGTCGCGCGCCGGTATAGCCACATCGATGTCGACGGGCAAGCACGCATCGGCGGAATCGGCTAGGACTGACACATCCGCGACGGACAGCATGTCTCGCTCGGTGCTGGTGTTGGTCATGACCGCACCTCCGCCGGCACCTTGGTGGTGGTGGTGGCGGCGGACGGGTCGGCATGCCACCAGCGACGCGCGAGCCACAGCGACACGTAGACCAATCCCACCAGCACGGGAACCTCAATCAGCGGGCCTACGACCCCGGCAAGCGCCTCGCCAGAGGTGGCCCCAAAGGTGCCAATCGCGACGGCGATCGCGAGTTCAAAGTTATTGCCAGCGGCAGTAAACGCCAGCGTGGTAGACCGCGCGTAGCCGAGGTTAAGGAACCAGCCCAACACGATTCCCAGACCCCACATCACTGCGAAGTAGACCAGCAGTGGCAGTGCGATACGAGCCACGTCAAGTGGGTGGGACGTGACTGCCTCCCCCTGAAGTGCGAACAGCAACGCGATCGTGAACAGGAGTCCGTACAGCGCCCATGGCCCAATCCGTGGGACAAAGCTGCTCTCGTACCACTGACGACCCTTGGTGCGCTCTCCAAGCATTCGCGACGCGAAGCCAGCCACCAACGGGATACCTAAGAAGACCAACACGTTGAGCGCGATCTGGCCCATCGACACCTCAAGCCCCTGAGTGTCCAGACCTAGCCAGCCGGGCAGGATCGTGAGGTAGAAGTAGCCCAGCAGCGCGAAGGCGACCACCTGGAACACAGAGTTGATCGCGACCAGCACTGCTGCTGCTTCTCTGTCACCACACGCGAGGTCGTTCCAAATCACGACCATGGCGATGCATCGTGCCAGCCCTACAATGATCAGCCCTGTGCGGTATTCGGGGAGGTCGGGCAGGAACGTCCACGCCAGCACGAACATTGCCGCAGGACCCACGACCCAGTTCAGGGCCAGGGAACTGATGACGAGCTTCTTGTCGCCTGTGACGGCGCGTACCTTGTCATAGCGAACCTTGGCGAGCACTGGGTACATCATCACCAGCAGGCCGATCGCGATAGGTAGCGATATGCCGCCCACCTCAAGCGCTATAAGACCGTCAGACACTCCCGGAATAAAGCGACCCAGCGCGATTCCACCGACCATCGCCAAGCCGATCCAAATGGGAAGCCAGCGATCGAGTGTTGATAGGCGTGGAGCGGCAGGTTCAATCTGTTGAATCGACATGCGTCTATATTGACACAGTTCAATGCGGTACTCGACCACCTGTACCTCGACTATGGGTTGCGCGATTCCTTTTGGCTCTGGCGCCGGAGTATGTCCCTCACGCGCGGGACAAGGACCCCATTAAGCGCCAAATGAGTGCGCGTGCGCCTCCTGCTCGCGAGCACTCCCCACAGGCCGATCAACCACGGAATGGCAAGCGAAGCGAATGCCAGACGGAAGTTGCCCAAACTATACGTCGTCTCCCCTGGCGGCGACGTCAGTTGAAGGACCGCCCCTATCAGCAGAATCGCAATGATCGTCGATACAAAGCCGCCGACGTTGACGAATCCCATCGCGGTTCCAAGCCGCTCGGACGCGGAGTAGGTCCGCGCGAAGTCGATACCCACAAGTGAAACTGGCCCGCCGACGCCAATCACGAAGCAGAACACCGCCAGCTGCCACATGGGGCGTGGTGTGTCGAAGGACAACAGCACAATCCAAGCCAGTGCCGATGTCATCGCGGAGCCGAGCACGATCCACGAACGCCGAAGTGGATGCCGCGAGGTCAAGAATCCGGCTGTTGGCCCCGCAATCATCGCGGAGACAGTCAGCACTATGAGCAACGTGCTTGCCTCTGCCACGGTGCGTTGCTGCGCGGTGACGAGGAACGGCACCCCCCAAAGAAGCGCAAAGGAGTTCGCTCCAAATGGCGCCAGGAAATGGCTCCAGAACCCCAAGCGCGTCCCCGCTGGGCTCGTCGCTGCCCGCACCGAGGCCCAGAACTTTTCTCGTTGCGCGACAACGGTTGCCTGTACCTCGGTAGACGGCATCCGCACGCCGACAAGCGCGATTCCTGCCGCACCAACACCGAGGGCAGCGAGAAGTGCGAAGGTGGCCGACCATCCTTGAGCGTGTAGGACAAAGGCCACAGGAATCGCGGTCGCGAGCTGGCCTGCCTGGCCGATCAATCCGGTGACCTGGACCAGAATCGGCACCCGCCGCGGCGGGAACCACTCCGCCACGAGTCGACCTGCCGCAATGAAGATCGGCGCGTCACCTGCACCGATCAGGACGCGCGCGACGAGCGCAATCGACACCTGATCTGTGACCGCAAGTAAGAGTTGGCCCGACGCCATCACCAGCGAGCCTGCGACCATGACCGCGCGCGGTCCCCAACGGTCCAGGAGATGGCCTGCAGGCACTTGCAGTGCGGCATACGCGCCCAGTTGCACCACTGAAAAAAGCGCGAGTCCTGTCGCCTGGATCCCGAACCGATCGATCGCCTCGACTCCTGCCACGCCGAGCGCAGTCCGGTGCACGACGGCGGCAAAGTAGACACCAACGCCTGCGCCAAAGACAAGCCATACTCTGCGGCCAGAGCGGATCCGCGTGCTCACGAGGGGGTATTCACAGGTGTGCGGCGCATACCGCCAGACTACGCGCGGCCGATGCGGCAAATTTTCCATTTCAGGGTGCGCCTGGGCAGATTCGAACTGCCGACACCCGCTTTAGGAGAGCGGTGCTCTATCCCCTGAGCTACAGGCGCCGGAGGCTCTAAGGTTACCGGTTCCACTGAGCGCCATGCCCCGTGACAGATGCTCGCGATGCACTACCCGGCGAGCGTGCCCACGAATCACGTCGTTGTAGACGCGCGCGAGCCATCGCAGCGCCCTTTGCGCCGTGGTCCACCCCTCAGGCGTCAATGTGGCAACCCCTCGCGCCGCGGGAACGGCCGACCGTCGGTTGATGGCGCCCAGGGTCCGATCCGATGCAGGGTGCAACGAGCGTCAGAGCCCCTGCCATTCCGGCTTCGCCGCGTAGGTACTGCGGAAGTAGTCCGCGAGCTGCAACCGCCCCGCTGCGGCAGGGTCAACGAGAACGCTCACGTGCGGGTGATGCTGCAGGATCGTCGCCGGCCACATCGCACTCACGGAGCCTTCCACGAGGTGGTGGATCGCTTCGGCCTTGGCGCGCCCTGTCGCGATCAGCACGACGTGTCGTGCACTCATGATCGTGGCGAGCCCTTGCGTGAGGCAGTGGCGGGGCACCTGGTCCAGCTCACCGCCGAAGAATCGAGCGTTGTCCAAGCGGGTCTGCTCGGTCAGTGTCTTGATACGGGTTCGCGACGAAAGCGAGGACCCGGGCTCGTTGAACCCCACATGGCCGTCGGAGCCAACCCCGAGAATCTGCAGGTCGACTCCCCCTACTTCAACGATCGCCGCCTCATACCCTGCGCACGCTGCAACTACGTCTTCCGCGAGACCATCAGGACCCCGCACCGCGCCCGGCGCGAAGTTTACTCGCGAAGCGATCTCCTTCTCGATCACGTTCCCGTAGCGCTCAGGGTGATCTGAAGCGAGTCCGACGTACTCGTCAAGCGTGAAAGCGCGCGCTTGTGCGAATGAGACGCGACCCTCCGCGTAGCGCCGCACCAACTCGTCGTAGATGCCCAGCGGACTCGACCCAGTCGCGAGGCCAAGTACTGCCTCAGGATTCGTGGCCATCAGCGACTCGATCGTCTCGGCGGCGAGTGCCGCTAGCTCCTCTGGTGCCGCGATCACGACTTCCATGTCATGTCCCTCTCTGCTCGGAAACTTGCTCGGACTTCTGCTCGGACTGTGCCAGGGCCCCCGAAGGGCACCTTTCTGACCGCCGCCCTCCGCGATGTGCTCATGGCGCGACCACTACGCCCGCACGCCGGACACTCAGCACCTGGAAGTCGTCGTCGACCACCAGGACGTCCGCCCGGCGCCCGGTTTGGAGCGCACCGACAGTCTCGTCCCCGAGCACGGTGGCAGGGGTGGTCGCCGCAGCGAGCAGGACGTCTACGAGCGGCACCCCTCCCGCGACCGTGGTCCGCACGATGTCCAGCAGGTGCGCCGTGCCGCCCGCGATCGCCCCGCCGCGCGTCAGCCGCGCCACCCCGCCATCAACCGTGACGTCCTGGGATCCAAGCCGGTACGCACCGTCGGGCATCCCTGCCGCCGCCATCGCGTCTGTCACAAGGACCACGTTCTGCGCACCGACCAGACTGAACACGCTCTGCACCATCTCCGGGGCCACATGGGTGCCGTCGCCGATCAGTTCCACGACCACGTCGCCGCGCGCAGCCTCCGCGAGGAACACCGGGATCGGACCCGGGTCACGATGCGTCATCGGGCGCATACCGTTGAACAGGTGCGTCACGGTCGACCGGCCTGACCGTCGGCCCGGTGTTGCAACAAGGCGCGCACGCGCGTCGGCCAACGCATCCGTCGTCTGCTGCCAACCCGCGTCGGTATGCCCGAAACTCGGCAGTCCACCCGCGCCGATCAGCGCGTCGACGACACCACCCTCTCCCGAGATGCCTGCGAGCTCCGGGGCGATCGTCATCGTCACCAGGTGACCGCGGGCAAGCGTCGCGAGTTCACGAGTCAAGTCCGCGTCGGGCCCTTGGATCAGCGCCGGGTCCTGCGCACCACACCTCGCGGTCGACACAAACGGCCCCTCTAGGTGAATTCCCGCGATCTCCCCGGCCTCTGCTAGCGCGGTCAGCACCCCTACACGCTGGCGCAACGTGTCCGGCGCAGCAGTGACCAGTGACGCAACAAGGGTCGTGGTCCCGTGAGCGCGGTGTTCACGCACCGCGACAAGCGCCTCCTCAGTAGTGGTTGCGTCTGGGTAGCTCGCGCCGCCTCCCCCGTGCGTGTGGATATCCACCAGCCCCGGCAACACCGTGACTGGAAACGGCTCCGCGTCGGGTAGCCCGGACCACCCGGCAGCCCTGGCCTGCGTTGCTTCACCCACCCACGCGATCGTCGCGCCCCGAAGGACAACGACGCCATCATCAATCACCCGCGTCGTAGTGACAACGCGTCCGCGGAGGAACTCCATTGCGATCTGCTCACTCATGCTAAGTCTCGGACCTTCCGGTCGGGCGGTGGATTACGGTCAAGGTCAGGTTTAGCCGAAGGGCACTACGGGTAGGCCCTCGAACACGTCGGCGACGCGATCAGGTCGACGGTTGCCTCGGCAGTTCCCGCGCTGACCACGACGAACGAGGCTGCGGGCTCGCGCAAGCTGGTCGCCGTCACCGTGGTGACCTCCGAGCCATCTCTTGGGCAAAAGTGCGGGTGATGGAGGTGGGGTGCGTGATGGCGGTGCCGACCACGACGGCATGGGCGCCCAACTCCAAGCACCGAACGGCGTCAGCCGGCGTGCGCACCCCACCCTCAGCGATCACCGGCACATCAGCAATGGCGATTAGCCTTTCCAGTAGCTCGAAGTCCGGGCCGTTCGTCTTCGGGCGAGCGGGCGTGTGGCCGGCCAAGGTGGTCGCCACGAAGTCGGAACCCGCTGCGAGGCTGTGCTCGGCGTCCTCCACGGAACCACAGTCGGCGAGAACTAGCTTCCCATGCTGGTGGACCGCTTCGACGCAGTCTCGGACGCTCGATCGGTCTGGCCGTAGCCGAGTCGTTCCGTCCAACGCCACGATGTCCGCACCGGCCGCGGCGACCTCCACGCAGACGGCGACGGTGGGGGTGATGAATACACCGTCCGTGCCGATCTTGACCAGGCCGATGACCGGCACGCTCACCGCCTCGCGCACCGCATGAATGTCGGCGAGTCCCTGGGCCCGGATGCCAACAGCCCCGCCGAGCACAGCGGCCTGGGCGATGGCTGCCATGATCGACGCGACCTGCATCGGCTCGCCGGGATAGGCCTGGCATGACACGATCAAGCCGTACGGCAGCCCTGAGACATCCTGCTTGTTCATCGTTATCCTCTCTGCGAACGTGTGTAGGCGGCGGCCCCCCGCAGGGAGTACCAGTTCGTCATCGCGGAGAGGACCAGCGGGGTGTGCGCGAGTCCGGGCATGAGGGCCCCGGTGAAGGCTTCCCGCATTGGGATCTCCCACCCTGGGCCAGCCTGAGCGAGGCCCCCGGCAACAACGACGACGCCCGGGTCGAACGCGTTGACCAGGCTGCCCGTGGCCACTCCGAACGCCTCGGCGCCGAGCGCTATCGAGTCCCGCGCGACCACATCGTGCGGGAGTCGCTCGAAGAGTTCCTTGGTGCTCGCAACGGTGGCCTCTCCGCCGTTGCGTCGGTACAGAGCGAGAATCCCCGCACCCCCGCCGACCGCCTCGAGGTGGCCGCTGCCACCGCAGTAGCAGTCCACTCCAACGGCCTGCGGGACAGCGACATGCCCGAAGTGGCCCGCGGTCCAGTGCGCACCGAAGAGCGGGACGCCTCCAGCGACGAATGCCCCTCCCACCCCCGTGCCTGCGACCATGAGTAACAGCGACTCAACACCGCGTCCGGCACCGTAAAGCAGCTCACCCAACGCAAATGCGTGGCCGTCGTTGAGAACGACGGTGGGCAAGCCTGTCGCCCCCTCTATCGCACTAGCCACGTCGGTGCCTGCCCATCCGGAGATGTGCGACGTCGCGCTGAGCACACGCCCCGCAGAGGAGTCGATCACCCCGGCCGTACCGACGCCTACCCCATCGATTCCCTCGAGCCCGCACTCGCGCAGGATGCCAAGCATCGCCCCGAGAACCGCGGCGCCACCCTCCCTCGCGGGCGTTGATCGGACGTGCACACCACCGACAAGATCTCCCGCGTCAGACACCCGTGCGCCAGCAATCTTGGTCCCGCCAACGTCCAATGCCAGGTATGTCATCGCGCTCTGGCCACGACAACATCGAAGGTATACCTATCGCCCCGGTAAGTCGTGGTCGCGTGCTCGACCGGCCTGCCCCGGTCGCTGAATGACACGCGCACCACCCGAATGGCGGCAGCGCCGACCGCTTGATCCAGCAGTCGCGCCTGCTCAGCGGGGAGGTTCACGGCCCCAATCCTCTGCGCAGCACGCTCGACGTGGATGCCCCCCGTTGACATCAGCTCGTACAGCGAAGCGCCCTCCTCGATCAGGTCGAAGTCGAGGCCGACCAAATCGGTTGAAACGTAGACCTGCTCGTGGGCCATCGGTTGGTCGTTGGCCAGGCGAAGTCGCTCGATGAATAGAAGCGGCTCACCTTCCGCGACCTCGAGCGCTACCGCCACCTCAGCAGGAGCGGGAACGGGAACGATCCTGGACGAGATCATCCGACTCGAGCCCACAAGTCCGCGTTCACGCATGTCTTCCGAGAAGCTAGTCAGCCTAAGGGTCTTCGAGATCACGGTGGGATCCGCGACGAAGGTCCCCGAGCCTTGGACGTTGTACACGAGGCCGCGATCGATCAGGATCCGGATCGCGTGACGGACTGTCGCGCGACTGACTCCGAATTCGGCCATGAGTTCACGTTCGGTGGGCAGCAGTTCCCCGGGCACGAGTGAAGAACGGATGCGCGCCTCCAAGACCGTCGCGACGTGCTCGTATTTCGCTCGAGCGGACGGGACTGTACTTTGGTGTCCTTTCACGGTCAGCCCTTCACTGCCCCTGCTGAGAGGCCACTGACGAGGTAGCGCTGTGCAAACAGGGCGAAGAGGACGGGAGGCAATGTCGACAGGATCGATGCAGCCGAGATGTCGCCCCAGCGGATGCCTGTGCTAGTGACGAAGTTGGCGGCGCCGAGTGTCACCGGGGTCGCGTTCGAGGATGACAGGATCAGTGCGAAGAGGTAGTCGTTCCACGAGAAGATGAAAACCAGCACCGCCACTGCTACGAGCGTCGGCGCAAGTACCGGCAGGACGACCGAGTACAGCGTCCGGTAGGAGTTTGCTCCGTCAATCGCGGCGGCTTCTTCGATCTCAATCGGGATATCCTGCAGGCCCGCAGAAATCAGGATGATGCCGAGTGGGAGGTTGAGGAACGTGTTGGCGATGATCAATCCGGGCACTGTGTCTATGATCCCGAGATTCGACATGAGCAGAAAGTAGGGAACGGCGAAGAAGATCGCCGGAAGCAGGCGCAGGCTACTCGCTCCGTTTATGATGAGCCTCCCACCCAGTCCGAGCCGCACAGCCGCGTAGGCACTTGGGACGGCCAAAAGTAGCACAGCGGCAACGGCGCCCAGAGCAATCATCGCGGAGTTTTGGAAGAACTTGGGAAAGTCATAGCCGGCGGCCCAGAGCGCGTTCGCATAGTTCCCCAGAGTCGGCTTAAAGGCGCCGACCGGGCTGTGTGCGATGTCCGCCTCGCTCTTGAAACTGACCATTAGAGCGTTGAGCCACGGGATGTTCACAGCGAACGTGATCACGGCCACGACACCGGTCGTGAGCCACATGGTGGCGCCTCGGCGGCGCCTCAAACGAGGACGATCCTTCGGCGAGACATCAGCCGGCAAGGCAGCAATGCGGTCTGCTGCAGTCACGAGCGGCTCCCTTCCGGTTGAGCGATATGTTTGACGACTAGCGGCACCAAGGGCAAAAGTGCCAGCAGAACCACCGTGGAGATCGCTGCCGCCAGTCCAAAGTCACCCGACTCGAAGGCAGTCTTGTAGATGTAGATGCTGATCGTCGTCGTCATCCGCCCGGGGCCGCCAGCGGTCAGGACGTAGATGACGTCGAAAGTCCGGATGGCGTCAATCATGCGGAGGAACACTGCGGCAGCGATGACCGGTTTCATCATCGGGATCACGAGCGACTTCAGAGTGCGCAGTTTGCCCGCCCCGTCGACCTGGGCCGCCTCGAGCACATCCGTCGGGAAGGACTGGAGGCCCGAGTAAACGATAAGGAAGATGAACGGTGTCCATTGCAGCACGTCCAGCACGATGAGAAGTGGCACCACTGTGCCGGGAGCGAAGAGCGAGATGTCGAGGCCGAAGCCGCTCAATACCGCCGGTGCGAGCCCGATATCGCCATTAAGTAGCAACCGGAACATGATCCCCAGAAGAGAAGGCGCGATCATGATCGGCAGCAGCAGCGCAGTAAAGAACAGCTTCTTGCCGGGGAAGGTGCGATTCATTAGGAGGGCCAGGCCGAAGCCCAAGACGGCCTCTACAGCCGTCACCACCACCGCGAACAGCGCCGTGAACCGGACGGCGTCCCAGAAGCCGGGGAGACTGAAGACTTTTCGGAAATTCTCTAGACCGTTGAAAGTGATCTCCGGGTTTTGGAGAGTGAAGTAGTAGAGGCCTGTTTGTACCCCTTGGGCCACGGGCCAGACCACGAACAGCGCCGTGAACGCGATCAGCGGTGCGGCCAGCACCCATTTCGCTGACCTATCGATCCTGCTACCTTTGGTTGCCATAGTGGACCTCCCGGTCGCGACCCGGTGCGCAGGACACACAATATCCCACGCACCAGGCCATCGATTGTCAGGGTTGCAACAACTTCGCGAGGTCGGCGTTCGCGGTTGCCAAGGCATCCTCTGCGGGCACCTCGCCGATCCAGGCGCCGCTCAAGTCCTCAGCAAGCTTGGCGTAGGCCTCGAACGTCTTCGGGAAGACCGGCACGGAGTAGCCGTACTTGTCAATGGACTCTCCGATCTGACCGAAGGCGGGGTTCAGATCCTCGTTGGCAGCGAGCACCGCAGGCATGGCGGGGATACCTCCGGATTGCGCATAGATCGACATCGCGTCGGTGGTGGCCAGGTAGTCGAGGAAGCTGCGGGTTGCAGCCTTGTTCTTCGAGTACTTGTTCATCGCCACCGCGAGTGCGTGGACGTGGGTCTTGCCGCCAGGAACGGTCGCGATAGCGATCTTCCCGGCAACGTCAGGGGAGCGCTCAGGATCGTTGAGTTCGGCGAATCCGGCGGACCACTGCAGAGCGAACGCGACGTTGCCGGACTTGAGTGCAGCCTGGGTTTCCGGGAATTCGGCCTGGGACGAGTCCGGAGAGGTCCAGCCGTTGGTGTAGATGTCGGCGTAGACATTCACGGCCGCAACCGCCTCAGGGGTGTTGAGGTTCGCCTCGCCAGCATCGTTGGTCCAGCTGCCACCTGAGCCCCACAGCACGTCGTTCCAGATCATCGTGTTGTAAAGGAGATTCCTCGCGGGAAGGATCGTGCCGTACTGCGTCGGAGACGCAGGGTTGGCCGACTCCGAGAAGTACGCCGACATCGCCTTGAAGTCGTCCCAGTCCCACTGATCGGCAGGTTTGGGGTCGCGCGCCTCGCCGATGGCCTGTTCCGCGACCGAGCGGTAGGTCTCAACCTGGGCGGGGTCGTTGAGGAGGCCCTCGATGAGGTCCTGGCGATACAGCAGGAAGTGGTTGCTGACGTCCACAGGGAGCGCGTAGAGCTCGCCGTCCTGGCTCAGACCATCCACGGCGACCGGGAAGTAGTTGGCTGTGTCCACCCCCGTGAGCGGGTCGAGCGAGGATGAGAACTGGCCGACGTTATAACTGGCGACAAAGTAGATGTCTTGGTCGCTCGACTTGGCGGCCATCAGGGTGGCCTCCTTCGAGAACGTGTCCTGTCGGGACAGCAGTGTCATCTGGACCGTGATGTCGGCGTCCTTGCCGAGTCCTGCGTTGTACTCGTCCACGACATCGGCCATCGCGTCACCCTCAGGTCCGGGCCACAGCACCACCTTGACAATGCCGGAACCATCTCCTTCGCCACCTTGGCCCTCTCCAACGCTCGGCGAGCATCCGGCCAGAACGACTGCACCGACTACCAGGGCCGAGACCCATAAGCCACTTTGCTTCATGATCTCTCCTTAATTTGTACGAACCACTTGTTCCTGAAGAGTAGCGTCTCGAAGGAGAAATGGGAATCACCCGCCTGGAATCGGACTCAACGTATCCGAATCGTTATCTGATTGGTCCGTACCGTTCCGCCTACTGCGGAGGTCGCTAACGTGTCGTCGCGCGCCGGAGTTGTACCGTTGGACCCGCTCGTATCCACGGTGATCGATTGCCTACTCTCGAACTCTGGAGATGTGATCCAGCCGAACGCGGAGCGCCGACGTAGATGGTTGATCCGTGTTCGGCTGGGGCGCCAGCGCAGCCGGGTGAGAAGATCGACCTAAATGCGCGGCCGCCCCTTTGGGGCCTGTGCAAGAAATCGGCCGCACCGGGGACCGCGACCGTGAGCGAGCGGAACTCAATGCAACGATGTTCATCGACAATGGCCCCAGTGCGCCTTTGAATCTCCGATGCCAACGCACCTAAACGCTCAACGGCGCCTGCGCAGCGACCTGCTGTGACCTCTCGCTTCCGGTCCTCATGCCGGGCGGACGACAAGATGCCGCCATACCGCGCACTCGTGGTCGCTGCCCCGGGAATGGGGATGCGGCAGGGCGAGCTTTGGCCAGCGAATCGACCGGGGCACCGCCGAGGTCGACCCGTCGTCGCCGTCCTGCCGCATGTGCCACGCCGCTGGCTGCTGAAACGCGTCAACCGGGAGGAGCGTCAGCACTGCACGGAGGACCTGGGTGGCATCGGCACCCGGAAGCTCGACCACCCATCATCCGCAGCAGTGGGCAGGAAAGTTGCGGTCGATGGCCGCGAGCACGTCACCATGGCCCATCTCCGCGAGGGCGGCGAGCAGCCCCGGGACAAGCAGTGGGTCGATGGTCTTAAGCATCGTCGGCGCGGGTCAGGATGTCCGAGACTTGCGCAGCGTGTCTGCGGCGACGGAGGCGAGGTGCGCGGGCAGCGTCTCGATGTCCTTCGTCTTGGCCGCGCCCACAATGCGCCGGGACATCTCGGACGTCGCGAACGGCCGGCTCTCCTCGTTCCAGTTAGCGAGTAACTGCTCCAGGAGTGGCTCGCGCCACATCCTGGGGTCGCGACGGTCTGGCCAGCGGGTGCGGAACGCGTACTCGGAGTCGACGGCCTTGACACTGTCGCACCTGGTGCTGCCTTCGGGCGCGCACACCATGACCGAGCCAGTGTGAAGATCCCCGTGGATGAGTACCTCGCCCTTGGTCATGAACAGCCACTTCGCGCGGCCCATAGCGGTGACGAACTCCTCGTCGGCCGCGAGGTCGTCGGCATCCGTCTTGTTCTGCTCGAGCACACCCTTGCGCCCTGCGTCGACCACCGCCTGCGCGAGCGTGGAGGAGGACGCGAGTCCATCCACCATGGCGGCTCTCGTCGGGGGTGGGCTGCTCACCCTCGAACGGACGATCGGTGATGTCCATGACGTCGACCTCGGGGTCGGGCTGACAATTGGCACCGTAGCCGCGGAGAGCATCGCGACTCGGGGCGGGCATCCAGGCCGCTCGCGAGGGTATCGAGCGGACGCGATCCGGGCAATCGATGCGCAAACGGGCATCGTGGCTCAGCGAACGGAGCAAGGCGCTCCAAGCGCCACCGCATTCCTCCGATTCCTCGACCTCGCACTTCGGAGCGCATCATGAACACCACGACATTCACCTGCTTCATCGGGCTTGGACTCTTGGGTGAGCCGATGGCCGCCAACGTAGCCCGCGCAGGCTTTCTGCTCGCGATCTAGAACCGAACGCTGGCCAAGGCCCGAACAAACACGAGTCTTGAGGGCGTGCGTTGCCCATTCTGCCGTGGAGATCGACTCCGTCGCCGCCGTGCTCATCACGATGGTGCTCGACGATGACGCGCTGGAGGCCCTCGCACGCGTGCCGCCCCAGCTCGACGCCATGGGTGCGACCGTGTGCGAGATCGAGCCGATCGGTGCCATTTCCCTCATGAAGGTCGCCGTGAACCTCGTCGTCACCGGGACGGTCGCCTTGCCCGCGGAGAGCCTGCCTCTCGGCCGGGGGGACTGGACCCGAGCTGCATGCTCGAGGTCCTCAACACAATCCACTTCACGTTCCCGCTGTGGAAGGGCAAGGGACCAGACGATTTGTTGTTCCAGACGAACCCAGGCACGCCTGTGCGGGTGCGCAACATGCGCCGCGACTGGTTCGACCTTGCAGGAAAGGGGTCGGCATTGAGGACTTGACGCCTCACGAGTTGCGCCACACGGTCGCTAGCCTCGCCCCAAGCGCCGGGGCAAACGTTCTAGCCCTGCAACGCATGCTGGGGCACAAGAAGCCGTCGACGACGCCCGATGTGTATTCGGACCTGTTCGACGACCCCTCGACGCGGTAGCCGCGGCGCTTACTCCTGCGCGTGCTCAGGCTCTTACTGACTTTGTGCGGACTGAGGCACCTATCGCGCCCCGTAGTGAAAAGGTCACCGCATGATTACCGGGGATGGTGTGGTGCGCCTGGGCAGATTCGAACTGCCGACACCCGCTTTAGGAGAGCGGTGCTCTATCCCCTGAGCTACAGGCGCTTTACAGGAACGAGCCTACCTGGGGTTACCAGCGAGCGTGAACGTGCTCGCGAATATCGCGGTTGTAGATAGACGCGAGATCGGCCATCGTGGCGTCATCAAGGTGCGGTAGATTGCCGGCAGCAGCGTTCTGTCGGGCCTGCTCAGGTGTGCGAGCTCCGGGAATCATAGTGGCAATGCCAACCGACCCTAGCCACGCCAGCGCAAGTTGTGACGTCGTCCATCCCTCGGGTGTGAGCTTCGCAACCTCACGAGCGGCCTTGACTCCCACGTCGAATGGCACTCCTGCAAAAGTCTCGCCCACGTCGAACGCGGAGCCGTCGCGGTTATATGTGCGGTGATCGTCGGCAGCAAACGTGGTGTCCTCGTCGTACTTTCCAGACAATAGCCCTGACGCGAGAGGGACGCGAGCAATAATGCCCACTCCAGCCTCCTCCGCGGCAGCGACTACGCGCTCGAGCGGCTTGCGCCGGAAGACATTCACGATGATCTGAATGGTTGCCAGATCGGGCTCACCTAAGACATGCAGTGCGTCATCGACGAGTTCCACCGACGCGCCCCACTTGGCAATTCGTTCCTCCTGCACCAGGGTGCGAAGGTCGTCGAAGGTCCGCGGGTCGCGCATCACTGCGGACGGGGGACAGTGCAACTGCACTAGGTCAAGCGTGTCCACACCAAGGTTCTCGCGCGAACGGTCGGTCCAGCGGCGGTAATTGTCAAGGTTATACTCGGTTGCGACATGAGGATCCGCGCGCCGGCCCATCTTGGTCGCGACAACGAATCGTGACGAGTCAGCGTGACCGTTTACAAACGTACCCACAGCACGCTCGGAGCGACCGTCGCCGTACGCATCCGCAGTATCAAAGAACGTAATGCCTGCGTCCGCTGCCGCAGCCAGAATCTCCTGCGACCGCTCGTCGCTTACGTCGCCCCAGTCTGCGCCAAGTTGCCAACATCCAAGGCCGACTTGGGATAGTTCTCTTCCTAAACGGGGTACGCGATTGATCTTCATACCTCCACGCTAAGGCACGCGAGCCGATGCTCACCACCACCGCTGGCTGGGAACACGGCGCCCACATCACCATAAAAACGACAAAAGCCGCCACCTCTCGGTGACGGCCTTTGCTGAGATCTCACAAATCAGGTGACCCGAACGTAAACCGGGTTTGTCTGCCAGATCGTGCGGAACTGGATGGTCTTGCCCGGACGAGGCGAGTCGATTTGCAGGTTGGGACCCGCATAGATGCCAAGGTGGCCAGGGCTCACAATGATGTCACCGGGCTGCGGCGTCGACACTCGGGTACCGACGTTGTAATACGCACCCGACGTCCTGGGAAGGCTGATTCCGAGTTTGCCGAACACGTATGACGTGAAGCCGGAGCAATCAAAGCCACTCGGCGTACTACCGCCACTGCGATAAGGGATGCCAACATACTTGGACGCCTCCGCAATCACTGCGCTACCGCTCACTGCAGCGCTCACGGCGCTCGAGTTGGAGACAGGGCGCGCAGCGGTGGTCGTGCGCGTGGAGGAAGTCGAGTTAGTGGTGGTGGTCGGCTTCGGGGCAACGACAACAGGCTTGGGGTTTTCCTTGACCTTGACGTCGGGGGTGTCGAGCTTGAGCTCAACATCGTCCTCAGCGGCAACGACGGCAGGAACCTCTGCCTCGATGGGTGAAACAGCGGCAGCATATTCAAGCGACGCTTCCGCAGAAATCTGTGCCGTAACGGGCACCGGTTCTGTGGCAACAAGGGCTACAGCGGCGGCTCCGGTAAGGGGAACTACTACTATCGCGGCGCCCGCTGCTGCGGCGACCGCACGTGCTCGTGCACGCATATATCCGTGAGTCAAAATTTCAGTCCTTCCGCGCCACGTGCGCGTTTTTTGTCTTGATGCCCAACGCTTCCCAGGTGCGAAGCGTTCCCTCCGTAAGACAGGCATCAGGAGGAAGTTCCTCATGTCGATCGAGACTCACCCTACAGAAGAAAAACCTGCCTTGTCTATCGGGCTACGACGAAAACGTGCCGCGCAGCCTCGCGGCCGATCGTTATCGTACCGTTATCGGCCGTAACCAAAACGTCATCACCCGCGGGAGCCACTTTCAGCATTGCCCCAGGTATTAGACCAGCATGTATGGATTCGTCAAGGAAGCCTTCAGCCGCCTGAGGGTTCTCCCCGATGCGCACTAGGGATACCTCCGTGACCCCTTCAGAAATAATTTGAAGAAGTGACACTCCAGGGGTGTTTTGCGGCGATTCTTCACCTTCGAAGAGCTCCGCGAGGCCCGGAATCGGGTTCCCGTAGGGGGAAACATGAGGGTGTCCCAACATCTCAAAGAGGCGCTTCTCAACCCGGTCGCTCATGACGTGCTCCCACCGGCAGGCCTCTTCGTGGACGTACCGCAACTCCAGACCCACGACTTCGGTCAGGAGTAGTTCCGACAGTCGGTGCTTGCGCATCACGCGAACGGCGATCGCCTCCCCCTCGGCGGTGAGCTCGAGGTGACGATCTCCGGACACGATCACTAGCCCGTCCCGTTCCATACGGGCGATGGTTTGCGACACCGTGGGGCCGGCATGTCCGAGTTGTTCAGCGATGCGGGCGCGCATCGGCGTGACGCCATCCTCAATGAGTTCATAGATGGTGCGCAAGTACATCTCAGTGGTGTCAATAAGGTCACTCATTGGCTATGCCTACCCATCCCGTAGTAATCCCAACCCGCCGCGAGCCATTCCTCAGTCGGCAGACAGTTGCGGCCGTCAATGATTCGAGCGTGCGCAACTATCTGCGCGAGCGCCGTTGGGTCCATCTGCTTGAACTCGGCCCACTCCGTGGCAACGATCACTAGGTCAGCACCTCGGCACGCATCCTCGATACCCTCCGCGAACGTCAGGGTCGGCCATATTGCCGCCGCATTTTCCATAGCTTCGGGGTCATAGACACGCACGTCGGCCCCGCGCAGATGGAGGCTGCCCGCCACGTCAAGCGCGGGCGAATCTCGCACATCATCCGACTGAGGCTTAAAGGCCGCACCAAGAACTGCGACGTGGACACCCGACAATGACCCACCCACCACACGGGTAGCCAATTCGACTGCGTGTCGGCGGCGGCGCAAGTTAACGTTGTCGACTTCGCGCAAGAAGGTCAAGGCTTGGTCAACACCAAGTTCACCAGCGCGCGCCATAAATGCGCGGATATCTTTGGGCAGGCAACCCCCACCAAAGCCCAGCCCGGCACCCAGGAATTTACGGCCGATCCGCTCGTCGTAGCCAATTGCGTCAGCCAGTGCCGTGACGTCCGCACCCGATGCTTCGCAGACCTCTGCGATCGCATTAATAAAGGAGATTTTGGTAGCTAAGAACGCGTTCGCGCTGACCTTTACTAGTTCAGCCGTCGCGAGGTCCGTGACGATGAATGGCGTGTCACGCTCGAGCATCGACGCATACACGCGCCGCGCTGCTTCCTCGATTCGCCCCGGACGCGCAGGGTCGACACCAATCACGAGTCGGTCAGGGTACAAGGTGTCTTGCACAGCAAAGCCCTCACGGAGGAATTCGGGATTCCATCCCAACTGCGCCTCGTCGCCGACAGGCGCGATCTCGCGCAGGCGTTCGGCGAGGCGGGCCGCGGTCCCCACCGGCACCGTCGACTTGCCCAGAATGACCGCGGGGCGGGTCAACAGCGGGCCAAGCGTCTCGATGACAGCGTCGACGTACCGCATGTCAGCGGCATACTCGCCCTTCTTTTGCGGAGTGCCGACGCCGATAAAGTGCACATCCGCGAACTCCGCGGCCTGGGCAGCGTCGGTCGTGAACCGTAGCCGCCCCGAGTCGACGTGCTTGCGGAGTACCTCCCCCAACCCAGGCTCATAGAAGGGGACCTCGCCACGGCGTAGGCGATCAATTTTGGCTTGGTCAATATCGACGCCGATGACGTCGTGGCCGAGTTCGGCCATTCCAGCAGCGTGGGTAGCACCCAGGTAGCCAGTTCCAAATACGGAGATGCGTTCAGGCATGCAGTTAGCCTAGTCGCCCCACCTGGCTTCGCCTCCCTGTGCTTGCCGTGAGTACTAGTGCGCGGGAACCGAGGCGACCACGACGTGACCGGCGGTCTCAAGGTGCATGTTGCCGTCCGCGAAGGGCACAAACACCGCCTTGCCCCGAGCCAACAGCCGGGTGTCGTTTTCGGTGGTCACGGTGGCTTCGCCTTGAAGCGCGAGCACGATGCGCGGACCCGCGGGCGCTGACCACTCACCGCCGGACACCGACGTGAGTTGGAATTCTGCGACTGGCGCTCTATATATAGTGACGGCGCCATTCGTCGCGCGCTCGGGACGTTGTACGGTGGCCGGCCGTGCGTTCATCAGATCTAATAGCAGCGGAACGTTGATCGACTTGGGTGTCAGCCCGGCCCGGACTACGTTGTCCGAGTTGGCCATGATCTCTACCCCCACACCCGACTGATAACTATGGACAGTGCCGTCGCCCACGAAGCAAGCGCCACCGGGCCTGAGATAGATGACGTTCATCGCGAGCGCGACCAGTGCTCCGGCGTCACCGGGGTGTGACGCGAGCGCGCTACACGCGGCTCGCACTTGTGCGGAAGGTTCTGCGCCGGCATTGAGGCTGGCGAGCGTCGTCACCACGTGAGCGCGCTTGGGAAGTGCCAAAACACTCCTTATATATGCGGTCACTGCAGCTTCAGCCGAATCGGCTTCCTCAACGACCCGCAGGAGGGCGCGGCCGTCCTTGCCCAGCAAGTGCAAATCACCGCGCAGCCCCGGCAGATCACGGAACCCCGCCAGCACCACCATGGGCGTCAGCGCAACGATCATCTCGGGCTTGTGCGAACGGTCGCGGAAGATGCGCTGAGGTGACGAGACGGAGACGCCGTTCGCTTCTTCCTCGTCGAACCCCTCGACGGCCTGCTCCTTACTTGGGTGAAGCTGAATCGATAACGGAGCGTCGATGGCAAGAATCTTCAGCAAGAATGGAAGCCGGTCATGAAAGGCTGCGGCAACATCTGGCCCCAAGGAGGCGTTGGCATCGGCGGCTATTAGCGCGTCGAGGCCCTGGGTCAGCCCGTCACAGTCAACAGTCGCCGGAGAGGCGGGGTGCGCGCCCCACCATGCCTCGGCGACAGGGGAGTCGGTGACGGGCAGTCCCAGCAATTCAGGAATAGAGTCAGTGCGACCCCAGGCATAGGTCTGAAGGGCAGGCGTCATCGAGTACACCAAGCCATCATGCCACCCGGCGCGCGAGCACTACGCTGTTGCCATGGCTGAGACCTTCACTATTCCTTCCCACTTGCTGCCCATTGACGGCCGATTCGGATCTGGTCCGTCCAAGGTGCGCAACGCTCAACTCGACGCGCTACTCGCAGCGCAGCCCACCGTGCTCGGAACCTCTCACCGCCAGGCGCCGGTCAAGGACCTTGTGGCAGACGTACGAACGATGCTGAATGAGTTCTTCGCGTTGCCTGATGGCTACGAAGTGATCCTCGGCAATGGCGGGTCCACAATGTTCTGGGACGCAGCAACCTTTGGGCTGGTCCAGCACAAGGCGCAGCACGCTGCATTCGGCGAGTTCGGGCAAAAGTTTGCTACAGCGACACTGGCCGCTCCCCACCTCGAGCAGTCCTCGGTGCGCAAGGCCGAACCAGGCTCGGTGATCCTGCCGCAAGCGGAGGATGGCGTCGATGTCTACGCATGGCCGCACAACGAGACTTCGACGGGCGCAATGGTTGACGTCAAAAGGCCCGCAGGCATCGGCGATGCTCTCACCGTGGTCGACGGCACTTCCGCGGCGGGCGGCACCCACCTCGACGCCAGTCAGGCCGACGTCTACTACTTTGCGCCCCAAAAGAGCTTCGCGTCAGACGGTGGTATCTGGTTCGCACTCGTCTCCCCTGCCGCCATTACGCGCATCGAGTCCATAGCCGCGAGCGGCCGCTACATCCCTCACTCCCTGTCGCTCGCGACCGCATTGACCAACTCACGGGTCAATCAGACGTTGAACACCCCAGCGGTGGCGACTTTAGTCCTCATGCGCGCCCAATTGGAGTGGATGTTGGCCGGCGGCGGCATGGATTTTGTGACGAACCGCACATCTCGCTCTGCCCGGACGGTGTACGAGTGGGCTGAGTCACGTGCGTGGGCTGAGGCTTTTGTCACAGTTCCTTCAAACCGCTCTCAGGTGGTAGCTACTATCGGGCTCGCCGACTCGGTTGATTCATCCCTTTTGCGCCACAACCTTCGGGCTAACGGGGTAGTGGACATCGATCCGTACCGGAAATTGGGCCGTAATCAGATCCGCGTCGGGATGTATCCGGCAGTGGATCCCGAGGACGTCTCAGCACTGACGAAGTCGATTGACTACCTAGTGGAGAGATTAGTGACATGACCGAACAGCAGGATGTACTCAGCCCCCAGCGTCGACGACGCCACGGCCCCACCATCCTGCTTGGTTCGATCCCAGTTGCTGTCGCCCTCACCGCGCTGCTCACCGCAGGCACTTGGGCGGCCACTCCTCAAAGCACGCTCGCCTCGGACAATGAGGGCAAGATCAGCGCCCCCACCGTTTCCTCGGATCCCCTTCCCAGCATCATTGCCCCCGCCGTGACGACCTCCGGCACGGTTGCTGCCCCGGCTCACAACGTCACGGTGACACTCCCACCGCCTCCGAAGCCGGTAGTCGCACCTGCTGCTACCACCAAGCAGTCCGGCGGTACGAACGCCAGCGCGTCAACGTCAGGGACCACGACTAAAAGAGCTACCTCGACGCAGACGACCACCAAGACGCCCGCCGCCAAGAAGTCAACCTCGGTGAGTTTTGAAAAATACTGCTCAAGCCCCAGCTCGCCGTATACCGCTTCAGGCGGTGCCAAGGCCCTGCTGTCGGCTGCCAACAAGGAACGCGCGCGGATCGGTATCAAGCAGTTGTCGTGGTCGTCGTCCCTTGCTTCGGCCGCCACCAAGTGGTCGCAGACGCTCGCGGCGAAGGATTCCAAGACCGACGCCCTGGCCGATGCGTTGTCACACAATCCCAATAGGCCAGGTGCGGAGAACGTCGCGGTCAGCTACGTCAGCACCGGGCTGAGCCAGGGCGGTGCCATCTCTCGCGCTCACACCAACTGGATGAACTCCAACGGCCACTGCAAAAACATCATGAACCCGGCATACTCAACCATGGGTGCAGGTGCCGCCTCAACTACCGATGGTTCGACCTGGTACACCACTCAAAACTTCCGCTAAAGGTCCAACTGCGTGGCAGGCAGCGGGCGAGAAGGCCGTCCGCGCCCTGGCGGAATCCATCGGTATAGCCCGTACGAAGTCACGATCCCGGCGCCGCCAACCGCCCAAAAGCCCACCGGCAGCGCGATGAGCGCACCTGCGGAAACCACCATTGGCCCCACCAAGCCGCCCACATCTTGCGCGACATTCCACACCCCGGTGAATACGGAGCGAAACTCTGGTGGTGCCACATCGGCCGCAAGCGTCATGATCAGGCCCGAACCCCAACCATTGCCTATCCCGAGTGCGATGGCAGCCAAAGTGACGCCTACTACCCCAGAGGCGCCGGTGAGAGCGATCGTTCCCAGTCCCAACATGAGAGTCGATGGGATAGCGGTCCACGCCCGCCCCCAGCGGTCCATGACGTAACCAGCTGGCGCAAAAAGCACCATATCCACGGCCGCGTTGATCCCGAAAATCAGCGTCGACACCTCGGGGCTAAGACCGATGTGAGTAGCCCAAAGGGGGATGACCACGAGTCGCGCAGCGCGAACAGCCCCCATGAATACGACCGCGACCCCCAGGGTCCGGAACGTGACGGAGTTGTCGCGCACCACCTGAACAGGCGACGCCCGCTGCTCCGGCGGCGCCGCATGACGATGGCTCCAGGCGCGAGTGAATCGCAATGCGACCATCGCTGCAACGACGAATAGGCCAGCCGCAACATAGACATAGTGGATGCCCCAAAGCCCGATGATGGCGGCGCCCATGAACGGTCCCACGAAATTGGCGATCCGCCACACCCCGGCCAGAGTAGTCAGTGCCCTAGCTCGAAAATGGACCGAGACCAGGGAATTCACCTGGCCTTGGCGCGCAATGTGGTAACCAGCATGACCCACTCCAAGTGCGAGCGCACCCATCACAAATACGCCGACCGACGCTGAGGCCGCGGATACAAGCGCACCGGTCGCGACCACCGCCAGCATCACCATCGCAGCGCGTGTAGGGCCAAGTTTTGCCGCAAGCTTGCCACCCAGCGCCGACCCGCCGATGCGACCGACCGAATACGCGGCCACGGCAAGCGACGCGATAACGGACCCGTAATCGAATGCCAAAATCGACAGTGCGAGGACAGGCAGTACCGCGCCAATGCCGATCTCGGCGAGGAAGGTGGGCAGGTACGTCGACGTCGCGAGCTCGCGCACCACCTCACGGCGGGGCTCGCTGCGCGCGGTCAAGGGACTACTTAAAGTCGGCGTCCGTCGCGGGGTCGGCCGCAGGCGAGTCGTCGATCGAAGGTACGGCGTCAGCGTCTAGCGGTAAGGCGGCCTCGGCGTCCGGTTCGAGATCAGGAGTCGTCAGGTCAAATCCCACGGCGACGTCGTTCTCGAATACAGGATCAGATTCGGGCCACTGAGAGTGCTGGCGCTCCACGTCAGTTTGCGAGTGTGCCCCGCAGCCGTAGTCAACAGCCACCACGCGACCGTCGGACTGAGACCATTCGTTGGTGCATGCTCCGAAGGTCGTACGCAGGGAGCCGGTGAGGGGTACGAAGAACGCACAGGTGGAACAATGCGACGTTGCTGCGATCGCGGACGGCGAGTTGGAACCGTGCGAACCGCGGGACCAGCGCTGCGCGACGTCCTCGCGACCCTCGGGACTCAGCACGCGCTCACGGCCCAGACCGAATTCCCAAATCGCGAGCGAATCGGCGTCGAGGTCGCCAGTTGCCTCGTACCCGGGAACTAGGCGGGGATCTTCCTTGACGAATGGGAGCGTCATCGACGCATCGAGGTCGCCCGGCTGAACGCGATCAGCCCACGGCACCCATGCGGGTGCCAGAAGAGCATCGTCAGTAGGGATGAGCTCAGACTCACAAACGTTCACTTGCTTGCCGCGAGGCGCCCGCGACACAGTCACCGACCACACCCAACCGCGATAACCAGACAGCGTGCAAGCAAAGAGGTGGGTCACCAATCGTTCGCCGGCCTTGGCCGAGCCAACGTGATCGCCTACTGCAGCCTCGTCGTTAGCGGTCTCAATCGCCGCCGCGCGAGCGACGTCGAGAGCCTGGTCAAGTACAGCATCCATGAGAAACCTATGCGTCCAACTGTTCGGCGACGGCGCGTAACACGGCTGCGACCTGCGCGCCCTTGGCGGGCTCGGGGTAGCGCCCCTTACGAAGCGTCGTGGAGACGCCGTCAAGCATTTTGATGAGGTCTTCCACAATAACCGTCATGTCGTCCACGGGCTTACGGAGGTTTTGCGCCATCGACTGCACGGGCTCAAGCATCGTCACGGAAAGTGCCTGTGGACCACGGCGCCCGTCAGCGACGCTGTATTCGACCTTGGCGCCCTTGCGTGGGTTGGTGACGTCATCGGGCAGCGCCGAGGCATGAAGAAAAACTTCGTTGCCCTCGTCGCTCTGGATGAAGCCAAACCCCTTGTCGGCGTCGTAGAACTTCACTCTTCCCGTGGGCACATCAACCTCGCGTCAATCAGCGCGTCGCTTGTTCGACGCAAGTTGCCAGTCTAGCGGGACGATGCGGCACTGGGCACGTATGCGCATGGCGCGCGCATATACCGCTACGCGCATTTGGCGCTACGACGCCTGCCACGTCACACTGAGGGTCTACGCCCGTCCTAGAAGAGTATGAGGAGATCATGGCCCCGAGCGCAACGCCGGAGTGGTTGCTTCCTGCCTACGTGAGAGCAGCCGTGGGAGCGGGGGCAGCGCAGTCGTCGCAGCTCGTGCAGCAGGCAGGCACGCGGTTGCTTGACCGCTGGGAGGAGCCTGGACGCCATTTCCACAACGTGCGCCACCTAGTTGACCTGCTCCAGCGCGTGGACGAGTTACAGCAGGAGACCCACAACGCCCACACCGTGCGGCTCGCCGCCTGGTATCACGGTGCAGTTTTCTCCTCCAATGAGGACGCGGCTTACGCCCACCGTGGCGGCGAGGATGAGGACGCAAGCGCAGAGTACGCGCGCGGCGAACTCACCGCTCTAGGGCTGCCAATGACGGCGATCGAGAACGTCGTCACGATGGTGCAGGCGCTGGCGCGGCATACACGTAACCCGGTGAGCTCGGACTGCGCGGTATTGTGCGATGCGGATCTCGCAATTTTGGCGTCTGATCCGCAGCACTATCGCGAATACGTCCGTAATGTCCGCGAAGAATACTCCCAGATTCCGGACCGCACCTTTCTCGAGGCGCGTAAGTCGATCGTGAAGAGGTTACTAAGCCGCGACCAGCTTTACGTGTCGCCGTTGGGATCGAGTTGGGAACCCCGTGCGCGCCAGAACCTCGCGGGTGAGGCATCGCGTATTGACCGCGAACTCGCTCGTCTCGACGCCGAGAATATCCCGCCCGCGTAAGTCGCAGTTGGTGGCGCCCATCCGCGTCCACATCCTGGCGTCTCGCTTCGACTATCCACAGATCTTCTTAGGCCGATGCACGGACGGGTCGCGGCTCATAGCGTCGTCGTAGAGCCCATTGAGGGCTCTCGAATCAAGGAGATAACATGACTCAATACAACGTCGACGCCGCCCAAATCGCGCAGGGTGCCAAGCGAGCCACCGCATCGGGAGAGACCATTCGCGCCGAGGTTGCTGCGCTGGTGGGGCATCTGACGGCCCTCGAGTCCTCTTGGCAAGGGGGCGCCGCAAACGCGTTTGTGGGTGTACTCGACCAGTGGCGAGGCGCTCAGGCGCAAGTGGAGACTGCGCTGAACTCGATGGGGATTGCGCTGGGGCAGGCCGCCCAGGAATACGAATCTGCGGAGAACCAGGCCTCACGCCTGTTCGCTCGGTAGCGCCGTGAAACTGTTCCTACGACCAACGCCTGCTCGCGGTGGCACGAGCAGTGCGCTGCATTGCCTCTGCCCTGCGGTGACGTAACCTCGACGGATGACCGTGCTCATCGACCCTCCGCTGTGGCCGCGTCACGGCACCATTTGGGGTCACCTCGTGTCCGATTCCTCACTCACGGAGCTGCACGCTTTCGCTCGCAGAGCGGGTATCCCCGAGCGCGGCTTTGACCTGGACCATTACGACGTGCCGTCCGAGCGCTACGACCAATTACAAGCGCAAGGCGCGGAACTCGTTGATGCGAGGGAACTAGTCCGACGCCTACGCTCGTCGGGACTACGCGTCACGTCTTCGCGACGCCACGGCCGGAGCTGACTGAATCTGACCCACGTCAACTGCACTGGACGCGACAAAGGCGACGCGGAGCCGCACTGAGAAGGCCGACTATGGCACTCTCTTTGCGCGACTCCACGCCGCCTTTTTTAGGTGCGTGGACTAGAAGCCCATGCCGCCCATGTCTGGTGCGCCGCCGCCGGACATGCCGGACGCAGGCTCAGGCTTGTTCGCCACAACCGCTTCGGTGGTGAGGAACAGTGCCGCGATGGAGGCTGCGTTCTGCAAAGCGGAACGAGTCACCTTGACCGGGTCGTTCACGCCCGCAGCGAGCAGGTCCTCGTACACGCCGGTCGCGGCGTTCAGGCCGTGTCCGGTGGGCAGGGTCTTGACCTTCTCGACGACAACTCCACCTTCGAGGCCCGCGTTGATGGCAATCTGGCGCAGGGGCGCGGCGATCGACAGTTCAACGATGCGAGCACCAGTGGCTTCGTCACCCTCAAGGTGAAGGTTTTCGAATGCAATAGCACCGGCCTGGATCAGGGCAACGCCGCCACCGGCGACGATTCCCTCTTCCACAGCAGCCTTCGCGTTGCGGACTGCGTCCTCAATGCGGTGCTTGCGCTCCTTGAGTTCGACCTCGGTCGCGGCTCCGGCCTTGATGACTGCAACTCCGCCGGCCAGCTTGGCCAGGCGCTCCTGCAGCTTCTCGCGGTCGTAGTCGGAGTCCGAGTTTTCGATCTCGGCACGGATTTGACGCACGCGACCCTCGATGAGCTCCGTTTCACCGGCGCCCTCGATGATCGTGGTCTCGTCCTTTGTGACAGTGACCTTGCGCGCCTGACCCAGGAGCTCGAGGCCCGCGGTATCGAGCGAAAGACCGACTGACTCGGAGATGACGGTACCGCCGGTGAGAACGGCCATATCCTGCAGCATCGCCTTGCGACGGTCGCCAAAGCCGGGAGCCTTGACGGCAGCAGCCTTGAAGGTGCCACGAATCTTGTTCACGACCAAGGTCGCGAGAGCTTCACCCTCGATGTCCTCGGCAATGATGAACAGCGGCTTGCCGGCCTGCATGACCTTTTCGAGCAGCGGCAGAACGTCCTTGATGTTCGAGATCTTCGACTCGACCAAGAGCACGTAAGCGTCCTCGAGGACGACTTCCTGACGCTCGGGATCGGTAACGAAGTACGCGGACAGGAAGCCCTTGTCGAAGCGCATGCCTTCGGTCAGCTCCAGCTCGAGGCCCAGCGCGCTGGACTCCTCGACGGTGATGACGCCTTCCTTGCCAACCTTGTCCATCGCCTCGGCGATGAGCTCACCGATGGCGGGGTCGCCAGCGGAGATGCCTGCAGTTGCAGCGATCTGTTCCTTGGTTTCAACTTCCTTGGCTGCCTTAAGCAGTTCAACGGTGACAGCTTCGACGGCCTTCTCGATGCCCTTCTTGAGGGCGATCGGGTTAGCGCCAGCCGCGACGTTGCGAAGACCCTGAGTCACCAACGCCTGTGCAAGCACGGTGGCCGTGGTGGTGCCGTCACCGGCAACATCGTCAGTCTTCTTGGCAACTTCCTTGACGAGCTCTGCGCCGATCCGCTCGAAAGGCTCTTCGAGTTCGATCTCCTTGGCGATCGACACACCATCATTTGTGATGGTGGGTGCGCCCCAGCTCTTTTCGAGTACTACGTTGCGGCCCTTGGGCCCGAGGGTGACCTTGACGGCATCGGCGAGGGCATTCATGCCCCGCTCCATGCCGCGACGGGCCTCTTCATCGAAGGCAATGATTTTCGCCATGGGGTAATTCCTCTTTCGATGGGTGGTGGTAGTGAGCTGCCCGCGACGGACGATGCTCCACTGTGCGTTCACGTCACGCACCGCTTCACACCTCAACTACACAACCGAGGTCTAATTAGCACTCTCAGGTCGAGAGTGCTAATTAGATTTTGGCACTCTCGTGGGTGGAGTGCAAACCATTCGCCCGGGTTTCGCGCGTGGCGTACGACGACCAGTGCATGCTAGCCACACGCATGACAGGCAATGGCGAGGAATTAAGCGTCGGGGTCCGATGCGATGAGGACCTCGATCTCGGCACCGCCAGGCGTGTCGCCGCCCTGGACCACGTCGATGCCCAGCGTTGCCGCAATGTCCTCGGCCGTATCTGCAAGGCGGTCCTCGGTATAGGTGACGGTATTGGCGCCATCGGGGATCAGCGACGAGGAGATGTTGTTTGCCTCAACGTTGGTGTAATCCGCGTCCTCCAGCGCCTGCTGCTGAATGGCAGCGAGTCCGGACACGCCGGAACCGTTACGAATGTGAACCTGCGCGTCATAAATAACGATGGGCTCTGGCTCGGGGGCCACAGATGGCTCGGCGCTGGCCGGGGGTGAGGCTGTTGGTGATGGCGTCGCACTGACAGTCGCACTTACGGACGGTGATGGCGAGGACACGGTGCCCGCTTTCGAACCGTTGTCGCCATTCCACAGCACAGTGGCCAGTGCATACGCCAACAACCCGGCAAGGATGAACACGATCAGTAGAGGCAGCACACGCGCCCACCACTTGCGCGGGGCACGGTGGACTCCGACTGGACCACCCGACTGGGCGATGGCGTCAAACTCGTCGGGTTCGTATTCGCTAGGCACGTGAGAACCCTACCGGTGCTCGCCTGAATCCCACGAACGCGTGGTGCGACCACGTTGACGTGCAGCGCGCATCCGACGCAAGCGCTTCACCAGCATGGGATCGTGAGCGAGTGCTGCCTCAGTGTCGATCAACGCGTTGAGCACCTGGTAGTACTGAGTCCCTGACATCGAGAACAGGGACCGTAGCGCTTCTTCCTTGGCGCCCGCGTACTTCCACCATTGGCGCTCGAAGGCGAGGATCTCGATGTCGCGCTCAGACAACTGAGCAACTGGCCCCGGCTGCACATCAGCGATGGTGACAGCATTGTCGGTCACAAGGCCTCCTCTCACAGCGATATCTCAATTACCCTACCGGCGAATCACATTGCTGTCATTTAGGCGCATGCGTGGTGGAGGACCTCCGCCACAGCCGATGCCCGGCATCGGTATAACCTTAGGCGCCATGACCCACTGGTGGCACGACGGCATCGCAGCAGACTGGCGAGCTGCGCTCGAACCCGTGGCTCCGATACTCGATAGCATCGGTGCACGTATCGCCAAACAGAACGATGCTGGCGCCCACGTACTTCCGCCCAGTACCGCGATCATGCGCGCGTTCCGAGAGCCGCTGTCCCAAGTGCGCGTGTTGATAGTGGGGCAAGATCCCTACCCCACCTCTGGCGACGCCATGGGGTTGAGTTTTTCCGTCGCGCCAGGGCGGCCGATGCCGCGTTCCCTTCGCAACATTGCACAGGAACTGGCGGACGATACTGGCGAAACACTGTCCAGCGGCGACCTCACGGACTGGTCTCAGCAGGGAGTCCTGCTTCTCAACCGCGTGTTGACGGTCCGCGAGGCAAACGCGGGGTCGCACCGTGGCATCGGCTGGGAAGCGGTCACCGACGCGGCGATTCGCGCTGTCGCGTCGCGAGGCAATCCGCTGGTTGCCGTGCTGTGGGGACGCCAGGCTCAGAAGATGATCCCGCTGCTGCGCGATGTTCCAATGATTTCGAGTCCCCACCCCAGCCCGCTCAGCGCCAGGCGTGGCTTCTTTGGTTCACGACCCTTCTCGCGAGTGAACGCGGAACTTAGGGCGCAGGGTGCGGACCCCGTCATCTGGAGTACAACGGAACTGGCGTGCGCAAGGGTCTAAGCGCAGATGAGGGTCGAGCTGCTGTTGTAGAAATGTTCCTTAGTGGTGGCCTCGAAGTACACCACGAACGAGGAGTTCGACGTGTTACGCGCCAAGCGGAGAACTGGCAATTCAGAACAGGAGTAGCCCGGCGCAGCGATCGAGTCCCCATTTCCGTTGACCGAGCCTGGCGTCCAGCCCGGGAACACGGTTGTGTCGGCAAGGTTGATGACTACTTCGTAATTCGGCGAAGTTGTGTTGACCATGAACTGGGCGGCCATGTACGACGGGGAATTGCCCTGCCCACCCGATGTCGTGACGCTGGGCGTACTTGTCGTACACGGAGCGCCCGTAGGCGTCCCATCGAGCGCAAGCGAGGTACACAAAATCGCTGGTGGTGGCGCGGGCTTTGTCCAAGTGTTATTGATCCACCACGTGTTAAAGAAGACGGCGACACTCACCACACCTGCAGTGGCGTAGGAACCGACGGTCACGTTGTTGGTGCCCGCTGTCGCCGAGGAGAGCGTGCCGGTGGACATCACTCCACTCGTGCCCACGATCTGCACGGAAACCGACCGTCCAGCGCACGAGGCGGGGACGTTGGAAATGCGTAGCACCGTGGATGACCCAGGCGAGGGCGCTGTGGTTGCGACTGTCGCGGAGGTACAACGAGAAGCGCTCACTGTGACGATGCGAGGACTCTTGACACTCAGTTGTGCGGCCGATGCCGGGGAGGCAAGCACGAACGCGCTCGACACAACGATGATCGCAGCAACCACCGCGGCGATAGAACCCGTGAAACGGCGCATCATGGCTGGATCCGGTCCTGTCCGGTTCCCTGGATGAGACCAGACGTCGCGGCGTCTTCCTCATTAGCCACGGAGTCTGCGGCCCGATCGGGGTCCAACTCATCGTCACCTTCGGGATATTCGGGGCACTCTTTGGACGATGGCCAGATAATCAGGCCCAAGGCAAGCAACAGCATGCTGCCCCACACGAGGGGACTGCTCAGGATCGAAGCCCACGCACCCACCGACGGGACCCGAAACTGCGCAATGCCAAGAATCTCATCGTTGGCAGGGTGAAAGGGATCGACGTAGTCGTTATTGTCGCCTTGAATATCCCAGCCGGTCACTGCGTCTCCGCCGATGATGCGGTGGACGATCTTCGCGTCGCCAAGGTCAGCCGTGGTGTAGACGACAATGTCGCCAACCTGCGGCTCACCTGAGCGCGCGACGACAATGTCGCCGGTGTAGTAAGTGGGCTCCATCGAGCGCCCATTCACCACGATCGTGGTAGTGCCGCCGCCCAGGCTCGAGGGCCAGATAAAGAAGGCGAGCACAGCGAGCAGCCCCCATGCCAAAACCGACTTGAGCACGCGGAAGCCCCGCCGGCTGGTGTCGCCGTCGGTGTCCCGAGTGTCGAGGGTGTTGGGCATGGGGGCTGAAGCGCCGTTCGCTGGTTCTACTACTAGCTGATCGCGACGGCTGCGTTGTAGACGGCAGAGGCGTTGATGGTCGGAGAAACGGCGAGGGTGAGTGACTGGTCTCCGGTGCCGGTGGGTACGGTACCTGAAACAGTCGCGAGCGTCGCGGCGGTCGGTGCGGTGTTGTCAAGGACATAGACCTTGATCGGCTGTCCAGCACATGCAGCGGCGATGCCGGTGACCTTGACTTCGGTCACCTTGAATGCGCCAGCGGTGTAAGTCGTGGTGTAGCCCACGTCGACCGCAGTGTCGCACTCATTGCCGGTGCTCACGCCGACCAGCGGCGACGCCTCGTTGACGTTGAGCTGCGCGGCGGAGGCCAGGCTGAGGCCTGCGATGCCGACGATGCCGAGTGCGACTGCCGCGTACTTGCGCTTATTGTTCTTAGCCATGAATGGTTATTCCTTAGGTGGTGATGATGTGGCGCGCGGAACTTCTGGCCGCATTCGCCGACGTTGGCAAATTAGCTAGTTGATCGTTTCTCACAGTTGTGCCCCCACTCGGGGGCATTTCCAGGACATGAGACGGATGAGATACGTCACTATGACGCATGTCACACCACCTTTATCTGGGAGTGCGCCTGGGAGCCCTGTCTCGAAAGCATTCGAGGACCAGAAATAGGGTCTCTACCAGGGATTTCTAGAACCACTACCGAAAAGTCGGGGGTCAGAAATAACCGAAAGTTGGAGCTGGCAGCGGGACTTGAACCCGCAACCTCCCGATTACAAGTCGGGTGCGCTACCAATTGCGCCATGCCAGCAAGTTGCGCGGCCACTCGGGCCGCGCGCTTATTCTCTCATCTAGGCCCGCCGTCCGGGCCCATTCGTACGTCCGCACCCCAAATCGATCACTAGATCGTGCCGATGAGCACTGTTCGCGTAGCGAACTCGCGATTGAAGGTGCGGACGTATTGGGTGTTGCAGTTAAAGCGAATCGAGATAGTTGCGCAACACGCCAGGCGTGAAGTAACTCACGTCGTTCTGGTCGAGGATCTCGCCGTCAACCATCACCGTCGGAGTGCCCTGCATACCGTCCTGTGACGCCTGATCCGTTGCCCCGAGGGCCCACTTACGGAAGTCGCCGTCGACGATTTGGTCGGCTACACCCTGGGATACACCGACGGACACAGCAAAGTCAGCGAGTTGTTCGTCCGTCAAGCCATCTGTATTCTCTGCGGGCTGGTTCGCGTAAAGCACCTCCACATATGGGTGGAAGGACTCAGGAGCGCGGTCCGCCACGGTCGCAACGGCATTCACCGCGCGGGTAGAGAACTCGGTGCCGTTGGAATAGCGATCCAAGATAGTAATGGGATGGTAGTAGACCGAGATTTTGCTGGCTTCCCGCAGTTCATTCAGGTCCACAGAGTTGATCTCCTCGAACTTCCCGCAAGCGGGGCACATAAAGTCCTCGTAGATATCGACACGTGGCACGTCGGTGGGGACGTCCACACCCACGATCCCGGTCGGCCCTACCGGAATACCGCCAGTGGCGTCCGATCCTGCCGGCACGACGGCGCCGTCTGCATCGAGGGCTGGCACCTTTGAATTGTCCGTAATGAAGTAAATGAGCGCGGCAAACAGCGCGATGCCGAGCACAGACGCTACGACGATGATGATGGTCGACTTACGTTCCTTCTTAGCGACCTGCTGCTGGGCGAGCGCGCGAGCCTGCATTGCATTGTCGTTCTTGCTTGCCATAGTCAAGATCCTTCCGGGGTTTGAGCCCTGACTTCGGGCTTAGGCTCGAGCCAGCCATCGAGTGAGAACTTGCTGCGCGGGAACATCAACAGGTATGCCCCCATCACCACGAACCCGAATCTTTCGAGTAAATGTAAGGGGTAGTTGGTCGCGCCATCTGGCACATCTCCCCCGCCGCCGAAGCAGCCACAGTCGATGCTGTATCCCTTGATCCAAACCCACACAACGCCAATTGTAAAAGCAGCCATCATTGCGAGCCAAATGGCAGCACTCATCCGAGTGAAGATCCCCACTATGAGCACCACGGCCAACAACAACTCGATAATCGGGAGCATATTGCCTGCTAGCGGCACCACTGCCTCGGGTAGCAGACGGTAAGCGCGAACCGCACGCACAGATGCGGGGAGATCTTGCAGCTTGGGGATCGCTGCGGCGATCAGAGTCAGCGCCATGGCTACACGCATGACCAAACTCAGCCAAGGTTGCGCAGCTTTGAGACGCTGAATGCCCGTCATTGCGTTCCTCTCAGCCGTGTCTATGACACGTGGGATAGACACGGTTGTCGGCTCAACGTACAGCCATCCCTGCTAGTTCCCTAGGACGATGGTCCCGTACCCGGCCCGAGCGAAGGCAGTGGCCACCACCAGGGGTCGGCCTGTAGGTAGGTAGCGAGCACCACCACTGCGATACCCGCAATGGCTACCACGACCCACAGTGTTGCGACGGAGCGTGTAGGCGCGAGCAAATAGGCCACCCGATACGCGCCCGCACGGGTTCCCGAGGTGAGCGGCCCCCACGCGAGCATTGCTACCGTGACGATGCCGCCGAGCGCTAGCGCAATGGCGTGCCCTAGCACTATGGCGGAGGTCGTTGCCGAGACGACATACTCGGTGCTCACGAGCCACCACGCCAACGCAGTGGTTCCGACCCCAGCCACGGTGGCAAGCAGAACAGAAGGCAAAGACTCGGCCGTCGCTCGCAGCAAATACCAGGGTAGGCCGATGGTGTGGACAACTGTGTCTGAGCGCCGCACTCCCTTACGCGAACGCGTAGCGTCAAGTGCCCGTGCGCGACGATGAGCAGTGCGGGCAATGATCGAGAGGATGACCATGACGGCGAAGGCGACAACCGGCCCCACGGCACCGCTAACCGCGAGGAGCATCGCCCACACCACAAGTACAGTGCGGCGGCGAGCCAGTGGAATCTCCGTCGACCGCGGTTCCTCTTCGTCTGCGTCGTCATCTGCGTGGTCATCGTGTGCGTCGAGGCTCCTCCTGCGGGCCACATCGCCGGTCGTGACGGTTTCCCAACTCTCCGGGGCATCGTCCGTTGCTACTGCAGGATCAACTGCGGCAAACGACGCGTGCACCCCGGGCGTCCCTGCCATGACGGCGGTTGGCTCCATGACAGGCGCCTGGGCGCTGGAGTCGAGCACTGTGGTTGCACCGCGCAGAGCGGCCACCACGTCGCGCATCCCCGGCCTGGCGGAGATCTTTCGGCCAAGCGCAGCGGCAACGGCGTGCGAGCCAGTAACGGATGCCAGTGTGAGGTTGCTGTCCAGCGTGCGCCCGATCGCTTTCGACCCAGAGCCGAACGGCGCAGTGCCGCTCATCGCGTAGGCGACCGTTGCGGCCCAAGACCACACGTCAGCGCTCGGCCCAGGATCCGCACCGTCAATTACTTCTGGCGCCACGTAGCCGGCGGTTCCGCTCACCAAGCCGTCGCGAGTCAGGCGTTCGTCATTCTGGCGATGTGATAGTCCAAAGTCGATGAGCACCGGTCCGGCCGGGCCCATCATCACGTTGGAGGGCGTGACGTCGCGGTGCACTACGCCAGCGGCGTGGGCGGCCTCGAGGGCACTGGCCATTTGTTCAGCGAAGGATGCCAACTCTTCCCCATCGAGCGGGCCGTGCTCTTGAATATAATGAAACAGCGAGTCGCCGTGCACGAGTTCGAACACCACGAACGTCTCATCGCCGTCGAGCTCCGCGTCAATGACGCGCGGCACCGCGCGGTGACGCAGTGACTGAAGAGCGGCGACTTCACGTTCGAGCCGCGTCGCGGCCACGGCATCGGCCTTCGCGTCGACGAGTTTCAGAGCTGCTGAGTGACCTTCACTGTCGACGACACGGTAGACCGCACCCGATCCACCCCGTCCGAGCACGCCCGTGACCTTGTACCCGCCGATGCTGTCGCCGATGCGTCGATCTACGCTTGCCATGCTCACACGCTACCGGTCGAAGGCTTGGCGCCCGCCCATTGCTGTGGCAAGATATTGCTTACGCCCGCACCGATGCGGACGTAAGCAAGTGTCAAAGTGGACACCACACCGACACTCTTCACCACGGATCGTCTGGCACGTACCTGCCAGTGAAGGGATTTATCAATCATGGCTACTGTCACTTACGAAAACGCCTCACGCATTTACCCGGGGACCGAGCGCCCCGCTGTAGATGACCTCAGCATTGAGATCGCCGACGGGGAATTCCTCGTGATGGTCGGCCCGTCCGGTTGCGGAAAGTCCACCTCGCTTCGCATGCTTGCCGGCCTCGAAGACATCGACGCCGGTTCTATCTGGGTAGGCGACCGCGACGTCACTCACGTGCAGCCTAAGGACCGCGACATCGCGATGGTGTTCCAGTCTTATGCGCTGTACCCCCACATGTCAGTTGCCGACAACATGGGCTTTGCGCTCAAGATCGCCAAGCTCGACAAGTCGGAGATCCGTGCGCGCGTTGAAGACGCCGCGAAGATCCTCGACCTTACTGAGTACCTGGACCGCAAGCCCAAGGCACTTTCTGGCGGTCAGCGTCAGCGCGTCGCCATGGGCCGCGCAATCGTGCGCCAGCCCCAGGTATTCCTCATGGATGAGCCGCTGTCGAACCTTGACGCCAAGCTTCGCGTCCAGACCCGTACTCAGATCGCCGCGCTCCAGCGTCGCCTGGGCACGACAACCGTCTACGTCACACACGACCAGACCGAGGCGCTCACGATGGGTGACCGCATCGCGGTCCTCAAGGACGGTGTGCTTCAGCAGATCGGCACCCCTCGCGATATGTACGACACCCCCAATAACGTCTTCGTCGCCGGCTTCATCGGCTCCCCCGCGATGAACCTGGGTACCTACCAGGTCTTCGACGGCCAGGCACAAGTGGGCCACGCGAAGGTTTCGCTTACCCGTGAAGCCATCGCGCAGCTTAAGGCCGACGACAAGAACCAGGTCGTCCTGGGCTTCCGCCCTGAATCGCTCGACCGTACGACTCCAAACGCCGAGGGCGCCATTCCGATCGACGTCGACCTCGTCGAGGAGCTGGGTTCCGATGCCTTCGCATTTGGCACCATCCCCAACGAGTTCAGCGGCGCCAAGGACATCAACTTTTCGGCTGGCGAATCGCAGGTTGTTATCCGCATTGACCCGCGGGACGTCCCCGCGAAGGGCGACTCGATCTGGGTCACCATCCGTGAAGGCGAGCAGCACGTGTTCTCCGCAGCAACGGGTGAAAGCCTCACTAAGGATCGCGTCACGACATCGGCGTCGCCTCTGAAGTAGCGCTTCCCGCACAAAAGTATTCGACCGCGAGGCGAGCAGATGATCTGCTCGCCTCGCGGTTTTTTGTTGCCCTTTCGAACGCAAGTCTTCGCTTGCACCACCTCTTCGCTACGCTGGCGGTATGCCGCTACAAATCAACGGAGCCGGCCATCCGGAACTCATGACCCTTCCCTGGTCACTTCCGCTAGAGCATTGGCCAACGGACCAGATCGCCGCATTACCCCGCGGTATCTCGCGGCACGTCGTCCGGTTCGTTAAACTCGCGGACACGGTAGTCGCCATCAAGGAGACCAACCCGGAGATGGCTCATCGTGAGTTCACCCTGTTGCGCGAACTCCAGCGGCTCGGTGCCCCCGGGGTGGTGCCGCTAGCGGTCGTCACGGGGCGCAAACGTGCCACCGGCGAGGACCTTGAGGCCGCACTCATCACCGAGCACCTCCAATTCTCGCTCCCGTACCGCGCGCTGTTCTCCCAGGCGCTACGGGCAGAGACCAGCACGAGGTTTGTCGACGCACTCGCTGTGCTGCTTGTCCGCCTTCACCTCCTGGGCTTCTATTGGGGCGACGTATCGCTCTCCAACGCACTCTTCCGGCGCGACGCTGCAGAGTTCACCGCCTACCTCGTGGACGCGGAAACAGGCGATTTGCACGCTGCGCTAAGCGACGGGCAGCGTGGCTATGACATCGACATTGCGCGCACCAACATCATCGGCGAACTCATGGACTTGGACGCCCAAGGACATCTCGAAGATTCCGTGGATCCCATGGAGATCGCCGAGCGGCTTCAAGAACGCTACGACGAACTGTGGGAGGCGCTCACCCAAACCGCGACCTATACCTCGAACATTCCGCTACGAATTGCGAACCGCGTCAAGGAACTCAACGAACTCGGCTTTGACGTGAGCGAGATGGACCTGCGAGAGACTGACGACGGCAACGCACTGCTCATGCGGGCGAAGGTGGTCGACGCTGGACACCACGCGCGCCGGCTGATGCGCCTGACCGGACTCGACGTCCAGGAAAACCAGGCTCGACGCCTGCTGAACGACCTTGACGAATACCGTGTGCTTGTCTCGCATCCATCTGAGGACGAGGGATACTCTGCGCACCAGTGGCTGATGAAAGTATTTGAGCCCACGGTCCGTGCCGTGCCCCGCGAGTTCCGCCAGAAGCTTGAGCCCGCTCAGGTCTTCCACGAGGTGCTCGATCACCGTTGGTACCTCGCCGAAGCCGCAGCTCACGACGTCGCCATGCCGGTCGCTGTGGCGAGTTACGTCAAAAACGTTCTGCCCACCCGCCCCGACGAGCAAGCTGTGCTTGGCACTCCCGCATCGGAGCTGAATGCGGCGGAGATGACCGCAGATCTACCGCGCCTAACAGCGGAGGTTGAGGCGCGCGCGGATACCAACCCCACCTTCGAGGGAGACAACACGGGTGCGTGGGGCCACAGTCACGATGACGCCGATGCTCAGGCCAGCGAGGTGATGACGACGCCGCCAACTGTCACGAGGGAGTCGACTTATCGTCCCCCTCCGGGGCACCAGGCTCCTGCGCGAAGCGGCGAGGATACGCCGGATGGCGACCAGCCAGATCAGTCCGTGGAAGATGCCTAAACGCTCCAACAAAAACGTGCCTGGGTCACACGTCGCAACGTGTGACCCAGACACGTCAGTCGCGCGCTTTGGATTGCTAAGGCCCGTTAAGCGCCGAGCGCCCGGCGTGCCTCATACAGGGCGATCGATGCAGCGACGGAGGCGTTCAGACTTTCCGTTGTCGCGACGATCGGGATGGACGCAATTTGGTCGCACGTATCGCGCACCAGCCGCGATAGGCCAGAGCCCTCGGATCCGATCACGATGACGAGCGGGCCGTCGAGCAGTTGCGACTCGTGGAGTTCGACCTCGCCGCCTGCATCCAAGCCCACGACGAACAGGCCGGCCTTCTTGTAGTCCTCGAGGGCACGCACCAGGTTCACGGCACGCGCTACGGGGAGCCGAGCAGCCGCACCCGCGGATACCTTCCACGCGGCGACGGTCACGCCGGCGGCCCTGCGCTCGGGGATAAGAACTCCGGTCGCACCAAACGCCGCCGCGGAACGCATGATCGCGCCCAGGTTGCGGGGATCTTGAATTGAGTCGAGCGCGACGATGCGCGCTGGGCCCGACGAGTTGTCCAACAGGTCCTGGTACGCCAAGTACTCGTAGGCCGGAACCTCGAGCGCAATTCCCTGGTGACGCATGCCATCGGCAAGAATATCTAGAGAGCCCTTGGTGACCTCTCGCACCTCAATGCCGTGCTCGACCGCGAGCGACACGATCTCGGTGACACGATCATCGGCATCGATGCGGTTGAAGACATGAAGAGTGTGCGCAGGCATGCCCATGCGCAGCGCTTCGAGGGTGCTGTTACGCCCAATGACGAGTTCGAGCGAGCTGGAGGTGCGGTCACGCGGTGCCGCCTTGGTGGCGCGGTTCTGTGGACGCTTCGCCTCTTCCTTCTCCACCCTCGCCTTAGCCTTGAAGGCCTTATGGTTGGGTCGGTCGGTCGCCTTGGGCGTGGGGCCTTTACCTTCTAGAGCCCGCCGGCTGTGACCGCCCGTACCTACCTGTTGGCCCTTCTTCGAGCCCGATTTACGAATGGCGCCTTTGCGCTGAGAATTACCTGCCATAGTGCGAATCCTACCTAGCGTGCGGACTGGTCGTCTGACGCAAGAGACCAGCGAGCCCCATCGGCGCTGTCTTCGATCACGATTCCGGCAACCGCAAGACGGTCCCTAATGGCGTCTGCCGCGGCCCAATCCTTATTCTCACGGGCAGTCGCCCGCGCCTCGATGTCAGCGCGAACGAGCGAGTCGAGCGCGGCAAGCGCGCCCGTCGTGGACGAGTCGTCACCCCACTTGTCTGATGCCGGGTCCAAGCCGAGGACATCGAGCATCGCCCGCACGGATAGCAGAGCTGCCGCGGCGGCGTCATCATCGCCTGCGGTGAGCGCTGCGTTGCCCGCGCGCAGAGTCTCGTGGATGTGAGCCATCGCGCGAGGAACCGAGAGGTCATTATCCATTGCGGTGACAAACGGCTCGGGGAGATCGGCCTGGCTCACTTGGTCACAGGTGAAGGGCCCCACGCGATCACTCGCGCGCGACACGAAGCCGGAAAGCCGGCCCCAGGTTGCCGTCGCATCGTCCAGAGTGCTCTGCGTGTACTCAAGCATCGAGCGATAGTGCACGGAGGCGAGCGCGAGGCGAAGAGCGGCTGGGTGATACCGCTCCAGGACCTCGGAGACGAGCAGCCCGTTGCCGAGTGACTTGGACATCTTGGCACCAGATTGCGTCACCCAGGCGGAGTGCATCCACAGCCGCGCAAACGGATCGCCGGCGGCGTGTGACTGCGCCTGCTCATTTTCATGGTGGGGAAAGCGCAGGTCCAGGCCGCCGCCATGGATGTCGAACTCGTCGCCCAGGTATCGCTTGGCCATCGCCGAGCACTCAATGTGCCAGCCGGGCCGCCCAGGGCCCCATGGGGAGTCCCACGATGCCGTCTGGGGCTCAGATTCTTTGCGCGCCTTCCACATGGCAAAGTCGCGCGGGTCGCGCTTGCCGTCTGCCGGAGTATCGGTTGCGGGGGTGAGGTCGTCCAGTGCCTGATTCGTCAATGATCCGTATTCAGGGAACGATCGCACATCGAAGTACACCGAGCCGTCGCATACATACGCATGTCCGTTAGCAATAATGCGGGCGATGAGTGCCACCATCTGCTGGATATGGCCCGTCGCGCGCGGCTCGGCGTCAGGCGCCTTCACGCCCAGCGCCGTATATGCATCTGAGAATTCGTGTTCGTAACGCAGCGCGCGTGCCCACCACTGCTCGCCCTCGTCCGCGGCCTTCGCCAGGATCTTGTCATCGATGTCGGTGACGTTACGCACCATGGTGACATCGAAGCCCCCGCGCTCAAGCCAGCGCTGAAGGACATCGAACGCCACAGCCGAACGCATATGCCCCACGTGCGGGGAACTCTGCACGGTAGCGCCGCACAGATAGATCCCCACCTGGCCGTTGACTCGGGGAGCGAAGGCGCGCTCTGAGCGCGTGGCGGTGTCGTAGAGGTGCAGAGTCACGAGGCTCAGGCTACCGGTCTAGGACGTGCGGGCAAAGAGCAGCGCCGTCGCGAACGCCGCGATACCTTCACCGCGCCCTGTAATTCCAAGCCCGTCGGTTGTTGTTCCGGCCACAGAAACGGGCGCGCCGATGCAGTCGCTCAGGACTGCCTCGGCTTCCACGCGGCGAGGCGCGAGCTTCGGTCGGTTTCCGATCACCTGAATGGCAATATTTCCGATGTCGTATCTGACTTCGCGCACAAGGCGGGCCGACTCCCTCAGCAACGCCACCCCCGCGGCGCCCGCCCATTCTGGGCGATCAGTGCCGAAGTTGGAGCCAAGGTCACCTAGACCGGCGGCACTCAGCAGCGCGTCACATGCCGCGTGCGCCGCGACGTCGGCGTCGCTGTGCCCTTCAAGCGCTCGTTCGTCAGGCCAATACAGACCCGCCAGCGCAAGGCCAAACTGGTCGCTGTAGGCGTGGATATCGACGCCGATACCGGTACGAATGGTCATGACAGCCCCGCTAAGTGTTCGGCGAGCGCTAGATCGCCCGCGAGCGTCACTTTAAACCCTGCAGGGTCACCTACGGTCGCGACCACGCGATATCCCGCATTGCGGACCAGAGTCGCATCATCGGTAGCCGGGGCGCCCAATGGGGTACGCGCACCGTCGTGCGCGTCGAGCAACGGCGCAGCGCGGAAGACCTGTGGCGTCTGCACAGCGCGCAAGGAATCGCGGTCAACGAGTTCGCCCAGCTCACCGCCGGGGCCCGGAGCGCCAACAATGGTGTCGACCACGGGGATGACGGGTACGGCGCCGTCCGCGCCTGATTCGATAGCCGCAATGGCGGCGCGCATGGCACCCACTGGCATAAAGGCGCGTGCAGCGTCGTGAACCAGCACAATGTCATCGGGAGTGATCCCTGCATTCACAAGCGCAGCTAGCCCCGCGGCGACGGATTCTTGGCGGGTGGCTCCGCCGGGAACAACCGCAACACGGGTCGCACCACCCACTTCGCGGTCGATGACTGCCCAGATCGCCGCCACGTGGGTGGGCGGCGCAGTCACTACGACGGTGTCGGCGACCTCAAGGGTCCGGTCCAAAGCCCAAGCAAGCAGCGACCGTCCCGCCACCAGCACGAGCGCCTTAGGAAGATCGGATCCGAGGCGAGTCCCGTATCCGGCGGCGGTGACAACCGCCGCGATGCTCACGAGGCGAGAACCGCGTCCAAGCGGGACTCGGCGGTCGGTTCGTCGCACTTCTCTGCGAGGGCGAGTTCACTGACGAGGATCTGGCGTGCCTTGTGAAGCATGCGCTTCTCCCCAGCACTGAGTCCCTTATCCGTGTCGCGACGCGAAAGGTCGCGCACTACCTCGGAAACCCGGATAACATCGCCAGAAGCAAGCTTCTCGACGTTCGCCTTGTAGCGACGCGACCAGTTGGTGGGTTCCTCGATATACGGTTCGCGAAGAACAGCGAAGACCTTCTGAAGGCCATCCTGATCGACAACGTCACGCACGCCGACCAGGTCGACGTTTTCTGCAGGAACCTCAATGGTCAGATCGCCCTGCGCCACCTTAAGCTTGAGATAGATCTTCTCTTCGCCCCTAATGGTTCGCTTCTTGATATCTTGAATCTGCGCCGCACCATGGTGCGGGTAGACGACGGTTTCTCCGACGACAAAGTTCATGGTGAAAGGTTCCCCTTCGTTGCGGATACCTATTCTACCACCGGAATAAGTTGCGATATCAGGCGTGTGATTTCGCTCCCGGTAGCGACGCGCCAGTGGTGTTGCATCGCCAGTTGTGACTATTCTGGGCATGCACTCAAGCCCTCGAAAGGACTCCCCCGTGAAGTTCATTGCGCCCGCCCGCGTGGGCATCGTCGCCGTAGCCATAGCCGCATCAGTGGCATTGGCGGGTTGCTCGTACGTCAATCCCATCGTGACAGACAAGCCCTACTCGGCTTCCGATGGGCTCGATGTTGAGATCGGCCCCGTGCGCGGGCTCAACTGGCTCGTGGTGACCAATGGCATCGACAACAAGGCGTCGCTCACCGGCAGTCTTTTCAACTCGAGCGACGCGGACCAGGAAATCGTCATCGCGCTCGATGGGGTCACCGGCATCCCAGTGACCGTCCCGGCGAACAGTCAGATCGAACTCGGCGTCAACGGCGACGCAAGTGTTCTAGCACTCTCCCCGGGCAGCCCCGGTGGCATCGCCACGGTCGCCATCCAGTCCTCCGCGACCGGCGTCATCACTACCCCTGTCCCGATCGTCGACTCAACATTCAACGAGCACACCGATGAACTCGACGCCCTCGCTGACGCAGATATTCCCGCCGCTTCATAGCAACGCGGCGCTGAATCGGCGCATCATCGCGACATGACGAAGGCCCCCGGGATTTCCTGGGGGCCTTCGTCATGCGTCGGGTGGATGACTGCTCAGCCGAATCGGCCCGAGATGTAGTCCTCGGTGGCCTTCTCCGAAGGGGTGGAAAACATCGTTGAGGTGTCGTTCATCTCGATCAGCTTGCCCGGCATTCCGGTGCCTGCAATGTTGAAGAACGCGGTACGGTCCGCCACGCGAGCGGCCTGCTGCATATTGTGCGTCACGATCACGATCGTGTATTCGCTCTTGAGCTCCGCCATGAGGTCCTCGATCGCCAAGGTGGAGATGGGGTCGAGCGCAGAACACGGCTCGTCCATCAAAAGCACATCGGGCTTGATCGCGATCGCGCGGGCGATACACAGGCGCTGCTGCTGACCGCCAGACAGGGATGAGCCTGGCTTGCCGAGGCGGTCTTTTACCTCGTTCCAGAGGTTTGCCCCCCGCAACGACGACTCGACCATGTTCTCAGCATCGCCCTTGGACATGCGCCCGTTGTTGAGCTTCACACCAGCGAGCACATTCTCAGCAATAGACATCGTAGGGAACGGGTTGGGTCGCTGGAACACCATGCCGATGTGACGGCGTACTGCCACGGGGTCGATGTTGCTGGCGTAGAGATTCTCTCCGTCCATCAACACCTCACCCTCGGCGCGGGCGCCAGGGATGACTTCATGCATGCGGTTGAGCGTGCGCAGGAAGGTGGACTTACCGCAACCCGATGGGCCAATCAAGGCCGTCACGGAGTTGGGCTCGACCGCCAGCGAGACGTCTTCCACAGCGAGGAACTTGCTGTAGTAGACGTTGAGATTGTTGACGTCAATGCGCTTGGACACGTTTACTCCGGATCTTTTCTAGCGGCCAGTCTTGGGCGAGAAGTACTTGGAAATGAGGCGCGCAATCAGGTTCAGCGCCATGACGATGAGGATAAGGACCAATGCGGCCGCCCAAGCACGGTACTCCGTGATCTCGGGCACACACGGGATACCGGGGTCGTTGCAGGGCTGTTCGCCCTTGCGCCATTCAGCCACGATGTAAACCGGCAAGGTCATCATGCGGCCTTGGAAGAGATTGAGGTTCATGGAATCGGCTGCACCGACTGCGATGAGTAGGGGCGCCGTCTCTCCAATGACACGAGCGATAGCGAGTGTGACGCCCGTGGTGATTCCCGCGAATGCGGTGCGCATGACGACCTTGAGGATCGTCAGCCACTTGGGCACACCAAGCGCATAGGAAGCCTCGCGGAGCTCGTTAGGGACCAATCGGAGCATCTCTTCCGTCGCACGGACCACGACTGGAATCATCAGCACAGACAGCGCCACGGCACCCACGATTCCGATCTTGGTGCCGGGACCCACCAGGATTGCGAAGACCGCGTACGCAAACAGACCCGCGACGATCGACGGGATACCAGTCATCACATCAACGAAGAACGTCACCGCCTTCTTGAGGCGCCCCGTGCCGTATTCGACGAGGTAGATGGAGGTCAGCAACCCGATCGGCACCGAGATAACGGTCGCCGCCAAGGTAATGAGCAGCGTTCCCCAAATGGCGTGCAGGATGCCGCCTTCAGGCATGCCGCCAAAGACTCCGCGCATCGACTGCTCAAGGAATTCAAGGTTGAAATTGCGGTCACCGTTGGAATCGACAAGAAAGCGATCCATGCCGCGCGTCACGACAGTGACGGACAGCCACACCAGCGGGACGACGGCGACCGCAAAGGACAGGTAGATCGCCACGGACATGCCGCTGTTGGCGAACCTGCGCCGGGCACTGAGCTGGCCTAATGTGCCAATCGCCGCGGGCGTAGATGTAGGCGTGCTCATTAGTTAGCCCCCGAGAATTCTGACCGGCGCGCCACAACCCAGCGCGCGGCCATGTTAACCAGCAGCGTGATGACAAACAGCGCAAGGCCCATCGCGATCAGGGCGCTGACCCCTTCGGAGTTGGCCTCTGGGAACTTCAGAGCAATATTGGCGGCGATGGTGTTGTGGAGCCCACCCTGCAAAATGGCAAGGGAGTACGACAACCCGGGTGACAGGATCATATAGACCGCCATCGTCTCGCCGAGCGCACGGCCCAAACCAAGCATCGTCGCGCCAATCATGCCCGAACGTCCGAACGGGAAGACGGCCATGCGGACCATCTCCCAGCGAGTGGCGCCCATCGCGAGCGCGGCCTCTTCGTGGAGCTTGGGAGTCTGGAGAAAGACTTCGCGGGTGACCGCAGTGATGATCGGAATCACCATAATGGCCAATACGATGCCTGCGGATAGCGCGACGCGTCCCGTGTTGGAGACCGTGCCGGTCAGCGGGTCCGGAGCGAACACCGGGATCCAACCCAGGTTGACGCCCAGCCAACTAAAGAAAGGTTCGAGCACCGGTAGTACCACAATGGCCCCCCAGAGTCCGTAGACAACCGAGGGGATGGCGGCGAGCAGGTCGATGAGGTAACCGAGACCTGAAGCGATTTTACGAGGCGCATAGTGCGAGATAAAGAGGGCGATGCCGATGGACAGCGGCGTCGCAATGAGCAGGGCGATCGCGGAGATCAGCACCGTGCCAAAGACGAGGTAACCAACAATCTGGATGAGGCTCTCACCCTGATCGGCGCGGATCCAGTCGACCTTAGCGGCGAGTTCGCCGCTTGAATCAGTCAATGCTGGCCATGCCTCGGCGAGGAGGAAGGTCGCGACGGCAGCGAGTGTCACAAGGATCAGACTCGCCGAGGCGAGCGATACGCCCCCAAAAATCCTGTTGGCGACCGATTCCTTGTATGCCGTAAGCGGCGCAGCCGCGGGTTCGTAGGTTGAGCGTTCTTCAGTCGTTGTCACGCGCAATCTCCGTTAGGGCCGACATGGGTGGTGGTGGACTCATCCTCGCGGACAAGCCCACCACCAGTCCAGTTGAATGGACTACTAGCTTGCAGCAATCGTGTCGAGAATCCCCGTGACCTCGGTAGAAAGCTCCTCCGAGATGGGCGAGGAACCTGCAGCCGAACCTGCGGTCTGCTGACCTTCAGGCGATGCTACGTACTTGAGGAAGCCTGTGACCAGGTCACGCTCGACTGCGTCATCGTACTGCTGGCACAGGATGTCGTAAGACACCAGCACTAGCGGGTAAGCACCCGATGCGGTCGTGGTGCGGTCGAGTTCGTACGCGAGGTCGTTGGCGCCGTTTGCACCCTCTGCAAGGGGCGATGCGTCGACGACCGCAGCTGCGGCCTCAGCGGAGAAAGGAACGTACTCTTCGCCAACCTTGAGTGCGACGGTACCGAGCGAACCGGCACGCGAGGCGTCGGCGTAGCCGATGGTGCCCTGAGTGTCGGTCACGATCTGAACCAGTGCGGAGGTTCCGGGACCGGACTCGCCGAGCGAGTTGGCCCATTCACCAGATGCTTCGTAAGGCCATGAGTCGGAGGCCTTCTCCAGGTAGTCGGTGAAGTTAGCCGACGTGCCGGACTCGTCCGCGCGGTGCACGGTCGTGATGGAGAGGTCGGGAAGGTCGACGCCCTCATTCTGGTCTGCGATAGCGGGGTCGTTCCACGTGGTGATCTTGCCATCGAAGATCTGTGCGATGGTGTCGGCATCCATGTTGAGCGACGTGATGCCCTCGAGGTTGAAGATCACTGCGATGGGCGAGATGTACATCGGCAGGTGGATTGCGCCTGCGTCACCGTCGCAACGCTGGACAGCCGATGCGTACTCGTCGGAATCCATGAGCGAGTCCGAACCTGCGAACGACGTGCCGCCGTCGAGGAACTGCGTACGGCCACCACCGGAACCAACCGGGTCGTAGTTCACCGTCACGTCGGGGTTGATGGTCTGGAAGCCTGCGCGCCATGCCTCCATGGCGGATTCCTGCGACGAGGCTCCAGCGGCATTGAGTGAACCGCTCAGTTCCGTGGCGGGAGCATCTGATGCTGTGGTGGTAGACGATTCGGTGGGCTCTTCATTTGAAGGCGAGCACGCCGCAAGGGCGAGCGTCAGCATGGTCGCGGTGGCGATTACGCCGGTGCGAGTTGCGTTCTTCACAGTCGATTTCCTCACTTGCTTGGGTCACCGGCTGCTTGCCGGACATCACCTAACGTAGATAGCGAAGGTAACGAGACGTTAGGGCAAATCTGAACACTGGGTAAACATTGCGTGAACGTGAACGGGGGTCCGACTCATGGTTCGAGCGTATAGCCCACTCCGCGCACCGTTTGAATGATTGCGGGCTCCGCCGGAACCGCTTCGATTCGGCTACGCAAGCGCTTGATGTGGACGTCCAGAGTCTTGGTGTCGCCAAAGTAATCTGCGCCCCAGACGCGGTCGATGATCACCTGGCGGGGCAGTACGCGGCCGGCGTTCTGTGCCAGCAAGAACAGCAACGCGAACTCTTTAGGCGGCACAGACTCGGTGACGGAGTTGCGGGTCAGTGACAAGCGTTCGGGGTCGAGCGTCATTCCTGCCACATTGAGCCGCTCTGGCTCATCGGGTATTCCGTTCAACCCACTAGCGTGACGACGAAGCACCGAACGGATGCGCGCGACGAGTTCGCGTCCTGAGTAGGGCTTGGTCACGTAGTCGTCCGCGCCGAGCTCAAGTCCAATGATTTTGTCGACCTGATCATCCTTAGCCGTGACCATGATGATCGGCACATCGGAGCGTTCGCGGATTTCGCGGAAGACCTCGGTACCTGACAGCCCCGGGAGCATAAGGTCGAGCAGTACGACATCTGCACCGTCTCTGGCGAATGCCGCTACGCCCTGCGGGCCGGTCTCGGCGAGCATCACCTCAAAACCTTCTCGCCGGAGCAGAAAGTTGAGCGAGTCACGATACGACTCCTCATCCTCAACCACCAGAATGCGTGCCTCGGTCATTTTTCTCCCTGATGTACCTGAAGTCGGAATGTGAAAGTTGACCCGACACCGCGCTGTGACCACACCTCGACGGTGCCGGAGTGCTGCAGGGCGACGTGCTTGACGATGCTGAGGCCAAGACCTGTGCCGCCGCTCTCCCGGGATCGCGCCGGGTCGGTGCGGAAAAAACGCTCAAAGATGCGTTCCTGGTCGTCGAGGTCGATCCCAATGCCCTGATCGAGCACGGCAATCGCGACGGCTTGGTCATCGGCGGTGCACGCTACAGTGACGCGCCGGCCAGGATCTGAGTAGTGGACGGCATTGTCGATCAGATTGCGCAGCGCCATGACCAGCAGATCGTGATCGCCCAGTACGGTCGGTGAATCCTTGATGTCGGTGACAATAGCGATGCGCCTGGCGTCTGCCGCGACCTGCGCGCCATCGATCGCCTCTTGGATGACGTCGGCAACGGGCACCTCTTGATAGTCGACAACGGTCTGACCACCCTGCAGCCGCGAGATCTCGATGATCTCCTGAATGAGCTTGGTGAGGCGACGCGACTCCTTACGAATCTTGCCCGCAAAGTGACGCACCATATGTTCGTCGTCAGCGCCCTCTTCAATGCTCTCCGCCAATAGCGACAATGCACCCACCGGGGTCTTGAGTTCGTGCGAAACGTTAACAGCAAACTCACGCCGCGATTGCTCAGCGGCTCGCGCCTCAGTGTTGTCGTTCGCCACGGCGAGGACGAGTTGGTCATCAAGCACAACCGCCCGTACGTGTACTTGTGACGCGGAGCCCAGCACGCCGCGGCGCACAGTGATCTCCTCCTCCACCGCTTCCCCACGCTTCCACGCACTCTCTGCGAGGTCGGCGACGGCTGGCAGCAGAGCGCCATCGGGCCTGGCAATACCGAGAGCGGCAGCGGGGTTGTTGACGAAAGCCGCGCGTCGGTCGCGTCGCACCACGACCGCGCCAGACTGCAGCACTGACAAGAGCTGCCGAGTGCGGTGCGGCACCAGCGTGCCCGCCACGATCTCTTTGCGCTTGCGGCTATGGACTGCGATGGCAACCACCGTGGCGCCGACGAGGGCACCAACAATGGCTGCAAGCCACACGTCGGGGTTCATGGAGTCACAGTATCGACCGTATCGCATGTTTACCCAATGTTCACCGATCGCACCAAAAGTTCACCGCGTCACCAGGCCATATCTTTCGCACATACTCAAACCGATGCGACACTATGAGAGACAACACCTTCTAGGAGAACTATGCGCACGCTGTTTACCGCCGAATTGTCGGAGCTCGCCGACGACCTCATCGCTATGAGCCAGCACGTCGAGTCCGCCATCAACCGCGCCGCCGAGGCGCTGCTGACAGAGAACGCCGAGCTCGCTCAGGCTGTGATCGCTGACGACGCCAAACTCGATGACCTCGAGCAGACCGTCGATGAGCGCTGTGTTCTCCTCATCGCCCAGCAGCAGCCCGTGGGCCTTGACCTGCGCACGCTGGTGACTAGCCTACGGATCTCCGCTGGCCTAGAGCGCATGGGTGACCTCGCCCAACACATCGCCGAAGCTGCGCGCCGTGCGTACCCCGATTCCGCCATCCCCGCATCGCACCGTGAGATCTTTGAGGGCATGTGTGACGCTGCGAAGACTGCGGCCTCCGAGGTCCTTGAGCTGATGCAAAACCGCGACCTCAACGTTGCCGCCCGCATTGTGAGCGATGACGACGCCCTCGACGACCTGCACTCTGCCGCCTACTCATTGCTGCTTTCTGACGAGTACGAGGGATCCACCCAGGTCACCCTGGACATCGCGCTGCTATCGCGGTACTTCGAGCGCTTTGGCGACCACGCCGTCAACGTGTCCCGCCGCATCGTGTACTTGGTGACCGGCGATCACCACGGCCACCGAGGCTCTATTTAACGCACACCCCCTCAGGACGACGAAGGGCCCCGACCGCGGTTTCAATCAAACACGTGGTCGGGGCGCTTCGTACGACAGGGGTGGAACTACTTCTTGCCCTGGTTCGCAACTGCGGCGATGGCGGCTTCTGCTGCTGCAGGGTCGAGGTACGTTCCGCCGGCCTTGATCGGCTTGAAGTTCTCGTCCAGCTCAAAGACGAGCGGGATACCGGTAGGCACGTTGACGCCCACGATGTCTTCGTCGGCGATGTTGTCGAGGTACTTCAGGATCGCGCGGATCGAGTTGCCGTGCGCGGCCACGAGGACCGTCTTGCCCGCCTTGAGGTCCGGCACGATCTCACCATTCCAGTAAGGAAGTGCGCGCTCGAGGACATCCTTGAGGCACTCCGTCTTGGGCGTTGGCTCGCCTGCGTAGCGCACGTCGCCAACCTGCGAGTACTCGTTGTCATCAGTGATCTCGGGCGGCGGTACGTCGTAGCTACGGCGCCACGTCATGAACTTTTCTTCGCCAAACTGCTCAAGCGTCTCTGCCTTGTTCTTGCCCTGCAGATCGCCGTAGTGACGCTCGTTGAGGCGCCAGTCACGCTTCACTGGGATCCAGTGGCGGTCGGCTGCGTCGAGCGCCAGGTTCGCCGTCATGATTGCGCGACGCAACAAGGAAGTGTGGACGACATCGGGAAGGATGCCCTCCTGCTTGAGGAGCTCGCCGCCACGAATCGCCTCGCCCCAGCCCTTGTCATTGAGAGGGACGTCCACCCAACCGGTGAACAGATTCTTGGCATTCCATTCGCTCTCACCGTGGCGGAGCAGGATCAGTGTGTAGGTCATGATCCTATCTTTGCGCATCACGGCACTACGCGCGAATGACCAAGGTCCCGCGCAGTGAGGAACCGAGAACGATCGAGGCTACGAAAGAGGCGCCGATGCTGGGGTTGCGACGACGCAAGCGGGGCTAACGACCGGATAGGAAACGTACGCGACGTCAGCCACCTGTGCCACAGCGGACTGCGGGCCGAGTGCCAGCACATCGTCCAGAGCGTACCTGCGCACCTCGTGTCCACGTTCAGCGCCCACCCACACATCACCGGCAATGGCGGCAAAATAGCGCGGCCAGAATCCCGCGTCGAAGCAATTGCGATACCGCGCTTCACCCTCCGGGCTCAGGTCGAAGATCGAGATCACATCGGCGCCTCTCACGCTGACGAGCAGTACGTCGCCGACGATCACGAGGTGACCATCGTTGACCTCGTCGCCCGTACGGTGTGGCGCCTGGGTCGATGCCACCTGCGCGATGACCTCCGCAGTGGCCGACGAGTCATCCCAACGCAGGGTGCGGAGCTGGTTGTCCAGTTCGCACACCACGTAGATCAGGTTTCCCCGAACGGCAAAGTGTCGCGGACCCGCTCCCGGAGGCAAGGTCGCGGCGATACCCGCGTCGGCGAGCAGCCCGTCGTGCGCCACGGCGTACTTGCGAAGTTCATCGGTGCCAAGGTCCGCGACCAAAACCTGGCGCCCACCTGGCGCATATCCAGCCGAATGGGCGTGCGGAGCCTCTTGGCGATCAGCTCTGGGGCCACTGCCCGTGTGCCCTAGCAGTTGCGCGGGAGAGGTGACGGCAAAGGAACCGTCGGCGGTGAGGGGAACCACCGCGACATCGCCGCTCATATAGTGCGAAGCGTAAAGGGTTCGCGCGTCAGGTGCGAGAAGCAAATGACATCCCGAGGCGCCACCCGTGGTGAGCGAACTCGTCACGGATGGGGCTCCCGGGTCAGACACATCGATGACGTGAATGAGACAAGGGTCGGACTCGGTTATCGCGTAAATCACCGGAACTGTCGGGTGCGCGACCAGGAAACTCGGTGACGGCAACTCAAGGACCTGCACCGGCGCCTCACCGCCGTCGGAACGCCATACGCCTTCGCCCAGACCCACCGGGGTACCAAGCCCCGTAGCGGGATACGTGCCCCACCACAGCGCCTGCGGGTCCACGCTCAAAGCGAGGGCGCCGGCGACTGTGGCTGGCTGCGTGGATGTCACTTACTGGGCCGCGTAATACGCCTCGCGCACCTTGGCGGGGATACGACCGCGGGTCGACACGTCGTGCCCGCTGTTGCGTGCCCACTCGCGAATCTTGGCAACATCACCCTTGCCACGGGGACGAGCGGCACTTCTGCGCCCGGTGGTGCGGCGTCCTGCCTCGATCCACGGAGAAAGCGAGGCACGCAATTCAGACGCGTGCGACGCATTGAGATCAATTTCATACACCACACCGTCAAGCGAAAAGCCAATTGTCTCTGTAGCCGCTTCACCGTCGATGTCGTCAACGAGTATTACTTGGATCTTCTGAGCCATCAGGGCACCTATCTCTAGTTATTCGTTGAATACAGATTCACATAGTAGGCGAAGGCCTGCAAGCGGAAAACGAATTTGTGAAGAATCTAGACTTCCCACAAAACATGGGCAAAATTACTGCGGTGGCTCGTCCGTGTTCGCACGTTCCACTGCTTGTTTTGCGTCGACCGCTGCTAACGCAGCTCGTTCGTTGCGATCCGCGCGTATCACCCCGCGCATGGCGTACCAAAACACCAGTCCAATACCGATGGACGGCATAAGTCCCGCCGCTATTGCCTTCCAGTCCACGTCACTCCTCCCCGGGCTTGACGAGTGGGAACGTGATGGTTTCACGGATCCCCAATCCCGTGAGCGCCATGAGAAGTCGGTCGATGCCCATTCCCATTCCGCCGGCGGGCGGCATCGCGAACTCCATTGCCGTCAGGAAGTCTTCGTCGAGGCGCATCGCCTCGTCATCGCCTGCTGCGGCCATGCTCGCCTGCTGTTCAAACCGCTGGCGCTGAATGACGGGGTCGACCAATTCCGAGTATGCGGTTCCGAGTTCAAACCCGCGGATGTACAGGTCCCACTTCTCGACGACGCCGTCAATGGTGCGATGGTCGCGCGTGAGCGGGGACGTCTCGACGGGGAAATCGCGAACAAAAGTGGGCGCATACAAATCATGACCCACGTAGTGCTCCCATAGTTCCTCGACAAGCTTGCCGTGGTTAATGTGCGCCGGGTTCACGCTGATGTCAACTGCATTGCACCACTCAAGAAGCTGTGTGACATCGGTCTGCGGGGTGACCTCGTGGCCGAGCGCCTCGGACAGCGACCCGTACATTGTCAGTGCCGCCCATTCGCCACCAAGGTCATATTCGGTGTCGTCCGCGAGCGTCACCACGGGCGAGCCAAAGACATCGCTCGCTGCGCCTTGGATCAGCGACTGAGTGAGTTCCGCCATCGTGTTGTAGTCCCCATAGGCCTGGTAAGCCTCGATCATCGAAAACTCCGGCGAGTGCGACGAATCAGCGCCCTCGTTGCGGAAATTGCGGTTGATCTCAAAAACCTTTTCGATTCCGCCCACCACCGCACGCTTCAGAAACAACTCCGGAGCGATCCGTAGATAGAGATCAAGGTCGAAAGCATTCATGTGCGTCACAAACGGGCGTGCCGCGGCTCCTCCGTGCTGGGTTTGCAGCATCGGCGTCTCGATCTCGATAAAGCCCCGCTGGTGCAGGCTCTCGCGAAGTGAGCGCATCATGTGCGCACGATTGCGCACTGTGTCACGAGCGAGCGGGCGCGAAATAAGATCCACGTAGCGCTGACGGACCCGGGCCTCTTCGGAAAGCTCTTTGTGCAATACCGGCAACGGGCGCAATGCCTTTGCCGCGAGCGCCCATGAGTCGGCGAAGACCGAAACCTCGCCGCGGCGCGACTTGATGGCGCGGCCGTGCGCGAAAAGATGATCGCCTAAGTCGACATCGGCCTTGAACGCAGCCAGCGACTCCTCGCCTACTTCCGCAAGGGACAACATGATCTGCAGCCGTTCACCCGCGCCATCTTGAATCGAGGCGAAGCACAACTTGCCCGTGTTACGCACAAACACCACGCGGCCAGCAACGCCAACCTCGTCAGTGGTTTCCTCACCGTCGTCAAGGTGCGAGTATGCGGCCTTTACGTCGGCAATCTCGTGGGTCCGGGGGACACAGACCGGGTAGGCCTGTCCGCCAGAGGCGATGATGCGGTCGCGCTTATCGCGCCTTACGCGCATCTGTTGGGGAAGATCGACCTCGGTCGTATCAATAAGCTCAGTCACGCCTTCTAGCGTACCCGCGCCTACTCGAGGTCAAGCGCGAGGTCAATGATGGGAGACGAATGCGTCAACGCGCCCACCGACATGTAGTCAACGCCGGTACGCGCGACATTGACCGCGTTGGTCAGTGTCAGTCCGCCGGTGGCTTCCAGCCAAACTTTGCCGATGTCGTGCTCCAGCGCCCGCACCGACGCCACCACGGACGCCATTTGCTCGCTGTCCATATTGTCTAGCATCAGGAACGTCGCTCCAGCGGCTAAGGCCTCGTGGGCCTGTTCCCAACTCTCGACCTCGACCTGAGCGGGGATCGCAGGGAAGGCGGCCTGAATCGCGTCGAAAGCCTCGCTCACGGAGCCAGCCGCGACGATGTGGTTGTCCTTGACGATCGCGCAGTCAAAGAGCCCCATGCGCTTGTTGATTCCGCCGCCACAGTGGACCGCGAACTTCTCAAGTTCGCGTAGTCCAGGCGTCGTTTTGCGAGTGTCCAGGACCCGCGCTCCGGTGTCTGCTAGCGCATCGACCCACTTGCGGGTTTGCGTTGCCACCCCGCACGCGCGGGACATAAAGTTCAGCAACGTGCGCTCCGCAATCAACACCACGTGACCCGCGCCGGCGAAATGTGCGATCGCGGTGCCGCCGGGCACAACATCGCCGTCATGCGCCAAGATGATGAGCTCGGGGACGGGAAATTCACACCGCTCAGCAACCTGGCGAAGTACTTCGCGCGCAATCGACATGCCTGCGACGACTCCAGGTTCCCGCATCACAAGAGAGCCCGCGACCTGTGTCGTGGCATGAATCGTGGCCCGGGTGGTGACGTCGCAACCCGGGTTACCTCCCAGATCCTCATCAAGTGCGCGCGTCACTGCATCGGCAAGCCACTCGGCGCTGAGTGGACGGTCCTGAGAAAGGTGCTCTGGCATGGTCACAGGTTCAGGTTACCGCCGGTATGTTGCAGTGAAGTGACGCGCCAACCACGCGCGCGCGGGCCACAGCTGGCAATTAACCGAGTTCGAGCGGCACCCGAACGCGGGAAATTTCACCGTCGGGACCCAGCACAGATCCCAGCCGCACGCGCCAGTGCTCATCGTCGCGGTCGGGGAAGTCCTCGCGTACGTGCCCTCCGCGAGTTTCCTCTCGCGCCAGCGCCGAGGCGGCCAGCACGGCCGCAGTCGCGAGGATGTTCGACGTCTCCCACTCGGCGAGTTGAGGCACCTGAGGGGCCTCGTCATCCGTCTGGAACCGCGCCCGGATGCGATCAAGCTTGGCCGATGCCGCGGCGAGTCCCTTGGCAGTGCGAACTGGCCCCGCACCCGCGTGCGTAATGGACTGAATCTGCGGGCGCATCGTCGCGGGAATGAGGGTGGTGGGACCGCCCCGATCCACGGGTTCACGCTGCGAGACCAATCCCTCCGCGACCACCGCGGCGGCGTCTTGAGCCGCTCGCTTTGCGAAGACCAGCCCCTCCAAGAGTGAGTTTGAGGCCAGCCGGTTCGCACCTTGAACGCCGGTGCACGCAGCCTCCCCGATCGCGTACAAACCCGCTTTGGTCGAGCGTCCACGCAAATCAGTCAGGATCCCGCCGGAGTGATAGTGCTGGGCTGGTGCGACCGGAATGAGCGCGTGTCCCATGTCGATCCCGCGTTCCGCCAGGCGCGCGTGGATCGTGGGGAAACGCTCGCGCAGGAACGAGTTTCCCAGGTGGCGACAGTCGAGGAAGACGTTCTCCGACCCCTCCTCGTCCATCATGGCCACGATTGCCTTGGAGACGACGTCGCGTGGCGCGAGTTCAGCCATCTCGTGCCGGCCCACCATGAAACGCTCGCCCGCAGCATTGAGCAGATAGGCGCCCTCTCCTCGGACGGCCTCGGAGATCAGCGGCTGCTGTCCCCGGGCGGCCGATCCCTGCCACAGCACGGTGGGGTGGAACTGCACGAACTCGATGTCGGCAATCGCGGCGCCCGCCCGCAGACCTACAGCCAGACCGTCGGCGGTTGCGCTCGGCGGGTTGGTTGAGGAACGGAACACCTGACCGATGCCGCCTGTGGCAATGATCACGGCCTTCGCGAGCGCCGCGCCCACGCCGTCGCGCGTCCCCTCTCCCTTGATGTGCAGCGTCACACCGCACACCGCTCCGGGAGCGCCGTCTGCGTGAGGCGCCGCAGTGAGCAGATCAACGACCATCGCGTTCTCGATCACCTCGATGCCCGGGTCGTTGTACACCGCCTCAAGCTGGGCGACCAGCGCACGACTTATCTCAGCTCCCGTGGCATCCCCTCCCGCATGCGCGATGCGATCGCGACGATGTCCACCCTCGCGAGTAAGTGTCATTTGGCCATCATCTTCGGTGTCGAACCGAGCGCCGCGGGCGACGAGTTCACGAACCCTGTCTGGACCTTCGGTCACAAGAGCGCGCACGGCCTCTTCACTACACAGTCCTGCGCCCGCTACCAGCGTGTCCTGAAGGTGCTCCTCGGCGGTGTCGTCCGGGTCGAGCGCGGCCGCGATTCCGCCCTGCGCCCACACGGTCGACCCCGAGCTCAGTTGCCCCTTGGTGACCACCAGCACCCGGTCCACTTTGGAACGCAGTTCAAGCGCCGTGGTAAGGCCGGCAATGCCCGATCCCACCACAATCACATCGGCGGACGTCGTCCACCCGGGCTGCGGCGCGGCAAGGCGCTGCACGAATCGCACGTCGGTCATATGAGGAACGTTACAGCGGTGGGGCGGACTGGAAGGCTCGCCAACCCGTCACGCGGAAGTCATGCAACGGCAGCCCAGAACGTTCCAAGCCCAAACCGTCGGGGACCTCGCCGGGCTCATCGCACGTCTGGACGATGCGATTGTCCCCGTCCACGAAAACGACGTGCGGCTCGTAGTGGTGGGCCTCATCGTCACCGATCAGTCCATAGGCAATGACGATCACGATGTCACCGGGATCGATCAGGTGCGCAGCGGCACCATTGATGCAGATCTGACCGCTCCCCGGCTCACCCGGGATGGCATACGTCGTGAGCCGCGCGCCGTTGGTCACGTCGACCACGTCGACCTGCTGGCCTGGCAACAGATCTGAAGCCTCCATGAGGGTCGCATCGATCGTGATCGAACCGACGTAGTGCAGGTCCGCCTGGGTCACGGTCGCGCGGTGAAGTTTGGAGATCATCATCGGCCGCTGAAGTGTCTTAAAGGTCATAGGGTTCCTCCCTGGTGCGCAGCATCAGAATTGCCGATGCGCGTGGTTACGTTGTCAATCAGCCGGGTCGCGCCCACCTGGGCGGCGACGGCGATCACGATCTCTCCACGGTAGTCCTCCGCCACCGGTTGAGCCGACACGGGGTGTAAAGCAGCGAAGTACTCGACGGCGACGGCGGGCGCGGAATCAAGCACGGTCATTCCGGCCGCTAGCACTTCGGGAACTGCGGCCCCTGACCCGGCCGCAGCATCGGCCGCGAGGAGGGCACGTGAGAGCACAAGGGCGTCAGTGCGTTGGGGAGGCGACAGAAAGACGTTGCGAGAACTTTTGGCGAGACCATCGTCGTCTCTCACTGTGGGCGCCACCGCGATCTGGACGGGCAGGTTGAAGTCCCGCACCATGGTCTGCACCGCAATGACCTGCTGCGCGTCCTTAGCGCCGAACACGGCGGTGTGGGGCCGCGTCAGGTGCAGCAGTTTGAGCACGATCGTGAGCACGCCGTCGAAGTGCCCGGGACGTGCGGCACCCTCAAACACGTCGTTGATGGCGCCGGCGGAGACAGTCACTATGGGCGCGCCACCGGGATAGACCTCGGCGTCCGACGGCGCATACACGACGTCGACGCCCTCGGCCTCGAGCAGGCGACAGTCCGCATCGAGCGTACGCGGGTAACGTTCTAGGTCCGCGGGGTCGTTGAACTGCAGCGGGTTCACAAAGATGGTGACGACCACCTCGTCGGCAGTTGCGCGGGCGTGGCGCACCAGGGCGAGGTGGCCCTCGTGCAGAGCGCCCATGGTCATTACCACGGCGCGTGAACGAACGCCGTCGACTGTTCCAAGCTCACACGCCCTAGTCACGACCCTCATGGAGCAACGTCACCGCCGGAGCCGAGTGCCGCGATCACATCGGCGTATTGCGCGGGCCCTATGCGTCCTCCCGCGAGCGCCAGGTCTGCGGTGGCTCGGGACATCGCGACATATGCGTGCAGGGTGTCCGGATCTGAGGCCAGGGCCGCGACGTGCGCCGCGACGGTGGAGGCATCGCCACGCACCACCGGACCCGTCAGGGTCGTGACGGCGCCCGGAGCCTCGCTGACTGCGCCCTCAACAGACGCGTGAGCAACGGGGCCGAGCAGCCTGCCTGGCTCTTCGACTCCGATGCGGGCCAATAGAGCGCTTGCCTGTGTCAACGCCGTGACGAGGTGGTTAGCGCCATGGACGAGGGCAGCGTGATACGCCGGGCGGTCGGCATCGGCCACCAAGATCGGCTCTCCACCCATCTCCACTGCAAGCGCCTGCGCGATCGGCAGTACACCAGCAGGGGCGCTGATCGCGAAGACCGCGTTGGCGAGCCGCGTGTGATCCAACGACGTGCCGGTGAACGTCATGGCCGGGTGAATCGCGAGCGTCAACACACCACACTCGGCGGCGGCCGCGAGGACTTCCGTGCCGTAGCGACCCGCGGTGTGTACCGCGATCTGGCCGGGGCGCCAGGCATCGATCGTGGCAAGTCCAGACACGAGCTCCGCCAGGGCATCGTCGGGGACCGTAAGGAGCACTAAGTCGGCGGCACGCACGACTGCCTCCGGGTCCAAGTGAGGCACACCCGGAAGTAGCGTGTCGATACGGCTGAGCGATTCCTCAGAGACTCCGGAGGCACCGACGATCGTGTGCCCGGCGCGGCGCAAGGAGGCGCCTAGAACGGCGCCGACGCGGCCCGCTCCTACGACACCGACGGCAAGGCGTCCCGGCCTAGTCCGCGGGTCTACAGCATCGGCGCCGATGTCGAGTTCTGATACGTCAGGCATCCAGGCCCACCGCCTTCATCCATTGCTCGGGGGATTGATGCTTGCGGCCTTCGCGTGCTCGCGCGGCTTGCGCGTCTAAAAGCGCAACTGCGTCTTCGATGGACAGGTGTTGCGCGATCGGGCTCACTGGCCCGTTGGTCGAGTGCACCTCAACGGTGGCGAGCTTCAGCGCGCGCTGGAGCGGGCCCTGCTGGAGGGACAGCGACTGGGTGCGCTCGTGTGGCACCACAAAGACCTCCTTGACGAAACGCCCGCGGCGGATCAACAGCGCGTGTTGGCTTGCGTGTACCCCGCGCTGTCGCCATTGGAAAAGGTCGAACCACCGTGAGCGACGCGGAGATGGGGTAAACCCTTGGTCATCTCCGATGCCCTCCATGGCGCCGCCCAACAGGCTGTATGGGTCGCCTTCAACGTCCCCCGCGAGTCCCAGGCCCGGCAAAACGAGCCGCACCGCCTCGAGTGCCTCGGCCTTGGTGCCGACGGGCAGCAGCGTCGACACCGCGTCCTGGTTGTCCTGATAACCGGCCACGTTGATGGTGACCTCCCACCATCCGGACCTTCGCCACCACCACGATTGGCGCAACCGCACGGCCTGCACTCGCCCTGGTGGCACCGTCTGACGCCGCGTCTCAAGCATCCCGTGACGCAACCGGATGCCGTCCTGCGAGATCCCGGCCGTGAATCCGTATCCGCGATTCAATTGAGTCCAGAAGTAGCTGAAGAGTCCCACCAAGACGGGGACTGCGGTGAACAGGGACGTGCCGACGACAGCAACAAACAAGTGCCCCACATCGATGCGGAAAATGAGTAGCGCGATGACTACCCACACCGGGGTGAGGATCAGCCAAAAGGTGGGCCAGGATAGAGCGATCGAGGCGATGAGGCGCCCTGTCCGGACAGCGTAAACGGGCCGTTCTGCCGCCGCCGCCCGTTCAGTGCGACCCGGGGCGGCGGGGCTGTGAAGTGAACCGAGCACAAGGTTGTCCCCCACCACATCGCCCTGCGGCTGCGGGTCGGCCTGGGCCGTACCGCGCCGAAAACCGGCCGCAAGTTCCACAATCTCGTTGCGGAGCGCCTCCGCGTCGCCAATGCGCAGGTACTCCAGCGCGATACCAGAGTTCTCGCCACCGGCCACCTCGATACGGATGGCACCAAAGCCCGCCAGTCGCGCGAGCAAAGGCTGCACGACGTCGACGGCCTGCAACCGATCAAGGCGCGCTTGGCGCTGTTGGCGGAACAGCACGCCCTTGCGTTGATAGACCGCGTCATCGCCGATGCGGAACTCGTTGAATCGCCAGTTCACGTACCCGAATCCGGCAATGACCGATACGAGGAGCAAAAGGGCAGCACCGAGCAGGATCCAAGACAAGTGCGTCGAGTTGAGCGCGTCAGCGACACCGTCGTCGGCACCACCACTGACCCAGTCGGGAGCGCGCGAGAGCACCAGGTAGAAGAGCACGGCGCCCACGACCGGCCACGCCCCCAGGAATGGCGACACGGGATGCACCCGCGTCCATTGGCGAGGTGCGCGAAAGACGTGCGGACGCGAAGGGTCGCTCACAGCCCCGCCAACTGCGCTTCGCCGCGCGTCGTCAGGCGATCACGCAGGCGCGCGGCCTGATCGACAGGAACCCCGGAAATATGCGCATCCGTGCCCGGAGACGCGGTGTGGAGCTGAAGCGTGGCGATGCCAAACATGCGCGCCAAGGGCCCAGCCTGAACTTCGACATATTGCATGCGCCCGTACGGAACCACTGTCACACGCCGGAACATCCGGCCGCGCTTGACCACTAGATCGTCCTCGCGCTCGGCCCAGGCATGCGCGCCTACCTGCCGCACCGCCACCCAGGCTCCCCACAGCGCTGCGACGAGGCTCATAATGATGCCGATGTACCACCAGCCGCCAGCAAGCGCCTGCAACACGGCAAAAATCGCTATGGGAACGAGTGCGCTGAGAGCGACACTGATGAGGCGTGCGGGGATCAAGCGACGAGAGACGTACGTCCATTGGGCGTCGTCGGGGTTCAACCAGCTCATCCAGCTAGTCTGCCACTGCGTCCCCAATGCGCGCGACGCGCAGGCCGGCCCCGCCGTGGGCGGCGCCGAACGCTTTAGTGAGCAGGTACGGGGGATGACCCGTGGTCGTCCTCGTCATCGTGCCGATCGGTCTTGCACCAGTGCTCCGCGATGAGGCCACACACGAGCAACACCAGGCCTGCTACCGCCGCGAGGATCGCGGTGATTGCTGTCTCCCGTCGGGGCGCGTGCTGCCAGGTGTCCGCCAGCGCCAGCGCGTACCCGCCGTAAGCGCCCGCGACGGCCGCCCCAGCAAAGGCCGAGGCTTGGGCGAACACGACGGTGCGCGCCGCACGCAACCCTGATAACTCTGGCCTCTTGCCGCGCTTGTACTGACGCACGGACCAGGCCATGACGAGCGCGGTGACCCCGGCGGCAACGCACACGAATTCGACAGTCCACGGCACTGCCAGCGGCGTCCCACCACGAGACAGCGCGAGGCGTGCGACAAGCCATCCCGCCAATCCGGAGATGACTCCGACGAGGCCTAGGCGCTTCCAAGTGAGGTGAGCCACTGGCTACGTTCCGGCGGGAGGAGCCGTCTCGGCGCCAGCAGGCCACGGGTTGGCCACGACCTCAACACCATCGTGTCCAAGCGCGGTTGCAAGATCGCCCACGCGCCCGCCGCGCGGTCCCGGCATGACCGCATCGGGCGCAATATACGCCCACGGAATCATCACAAACCCACGGGAGTGCGCCCGCGGGTGGGGCACGACAACGTCGTGTTCATCGAAGAACGCATCACCGAAAGCGAGAAGATCGATATCCAGCGTGCGAGGGCCGTTGTCAATGGTGCGCTCGCGGCCGTGGACCATCTCGATCCCCTGGCACGCCGCAAGCAGCTCGCGAGGCGCAAGGGTGGTGGTGACCTGGAGGACAGCGTTGAGGAAGTCGGGCTGTTCCGGGCCGCCTACGGGCGCGGTGCGCATGAGTGGCGAGCAGGCCACGACATCGATGCCGTCGATGCGGTGCAAGTCGTACACAGCCGAGCGCATGGTGGGTTCGACGTCTCCGACGTTGCCTCCCAAGCCGAGGTACGCGTCGACCGGTGTGTCAGGGCGCTCGTCGGCTGGGTCGAGCGCGATGGCCAACTCCGGCACACCTACTGGATCATGGGGCTGGTTCGCAGACGAGCCGATGCGGCGGTCGGCGTGAAGGTCACCGCTACGCAGGTCACGGCGGATGCGCAGGACGATGTCCTTGAACTCGACATGCAGGGGCGCCTGAGGCTTGTGGATTGCCACGTCGACGCACTGCACGCCGTCCATCTCCAACACCACACGCGCCACAGAAGACGCGACAGTTTCCAGGAGGTCGGAGGGGTCACCCGCCAGCACCTCGGCCACGCGATCCGCAATATCCGAATAGTTCACGGTGTACGCCAATTGGTCTCGACCTGCGGCGGCGCGGGTGCTCACATGGGCAACAACATCGCCGATGAAGATCTGTCCGGTGTCGCGCTCGGTCGTGAGCACACCGTGAAAACCGGTGACTCGAACTCCCATCACCGCGATCTGGTCGAGTTCGATTCCGTCTTTGACGTAAGGGGTCACTGTGAGCGTCATGTGCTCATCGTGTCGTGTCGCGGGCATTCTGCCAAGCCGACACGATCCGGATAGCATCACTTGCCGCCCTGGCATCGTGCACTCGTACGCCCCACACGCCAGCCTCAGCCGCCAGCGCCGTCACGGCCGTCGTGGCGTGGTCGCGTCTGGCGGGGTCTGTGGGGTCGCCGTCGCGCGCGATCACGGCGCCCAGGAGGCGTTTGCGCGACGCGCCCAGCAACACACGGTGGCCGCCGCTCCAGTGGGCGATGTTGGCCAAAAGCGGCCAATTGTTGTCCGCCACCTTGGAGAATCCGAGTCCCGGATCAAGAATGATCCGTCGCTCGTCGACGCCAGCGGCAACCAGCGCGCCGATGCGGTCCGCGAGTTCGTCCCGGACCTCACGCACTACATCGACGTAGCGGTCAGCGCCATCCATCGTTCTTGAGTGCGCGCGCCAGTGCATGGCGACAAAATCAACATCTGCCCCCGCAACGGCATGCGCCATGTCGGAATCCGCGAGCCCGCCGGATACGTCGTTCACTAACTGTGCCCCCGCGTCGACGCATGCCAGCGCGGTCGCGGCACGCATGGTGTCGATGCTCACGCGGTATCCTGCCGCGGCGAGTGCACGTACGACGGGGATAACGCGCTCGAGTTCCTCAGCGGGGCTGACACGAGTGGCGCCGGGGCGCGTCGATTCTCCACCGATATCGATGATGTCCGCACCATGCGCGGCTAGCCGATGGCCCTGGGCTATGGCGGTCTCCGTCGAGTCGAATCGTCCGCCATCGGAGAACGAGTCGGGGGTGACGTTGACGATGCCCATCACCAGCGTCGTGGGCCCAGTAGCCCTCGTCAGGTCCTGAGGGGCGCCCACCATGGTGCTATCGACCAGCAATAAGGCTCATGGCCTCGGCACGCGTCGTTCCGTCGCGCATCACGCCGCGCACAGCGGATGTCACGGTACGTGCCCCTGCCTTGCGAATTCCTCGCATCGACATGCAAAGGTGCTCTGCCTCCACCACCACCAGAACTCCGCGCGCACCCAGGTGCTCTACCAGCGCATCGGCGACCTGGGTGGTGAGACGTTCCTGAACCTGTGGGCGCTTGGCGTAGACGTCAACCAGGCGCGCTATTTTGGACAATCCGGTGATGCGGCCGTCCTCGCCAGGGATGTAAGCCACGTGTGCCACACCATGGAATGGCACCAAGTGATGCTCGCACATCGAGTACAGCTCGATGTCTTTGACCAGGATCATTTCCTCGTGACCGAGCTCAAATACCGCGCTCAGCACGTCGGCGGGATTTAGGTGAAGGCCCACAAAGAACTCGTCGTAAGCGCGCGCCACGCGCGCTGGGGTGTCGATCAAACCATCACGATCGGGATCCTCACCGACTGCCGCAAGGATCTCTCTGACCGCGGCCTCGATACGCGGCTTGTCCACGCCATCGGCGGCTTCGATGCCGGGCATGGGGTCAGGCTTCGCTATCGGTAGTGGGAGCCGGCGGCTCGTCAAGCGAGGTCGGCTCAGACTTTGGCTCGAGCGGCTTCTTCACGGTCTTGGTCGCAGGCTTCTTCGCGGCAGGCTTCTTCGCTGCCGTCGCCTTGCTCGCGGGCTTGCGAGTCGGTGCCTTCTTGGCCGGGGTGGCCTTGGAGGGAGACCATTCGCCGCTGACCCATTCGGCGCGAGGCGTGATGCGCTTGACCTTCGTGAAGATCTTCGCCAGTTGGTCCTCGTTCAGCGTCTCGCGCTCGAGTAGCTCCTCAGCGAGAGTGTCGAGCAGCTTGCGGTTCGCCATGAGCGCCTGGACGGCCTCTTCCATGGCGCGGTCGAGCAGTAGCCGCACCTCGGCATCGACGACAGAAGCAACGTGCTCTGAGTAGTCGCGACCGTGTCCCATGTCGCGGCCCATGAATACCTCGCCCGAGCTTCCGGCGAGGCGAACAGAGCCCACCTTGGTGCTCATGCCGTATTCGGTCACCATGTTGCGGGCAATCTCAGTCGCCTGCTGGATGTCGTTCGACGCCCCAGTGGACGGGTCACCAAATACGATCTCCTCGGCAATGCGTCCACCCATGGCGTAAGCCAGGTTGTCGAGCAGTTGGTGACGCGTCTTGGAATAGCGGTCCTCGGCTGGCATGACCATCGTGTAGCCAAGCGCTCGGCCACGGGGAAGAATCGTCACCTTCGTGACAGGATCGGTGTGGTTCATGGCAGCAGCCACGAGCGCGTGTCCGCCCTCGTGATACGCGGTGACGCGCTTGTCGTGCTCGTTCATCATGCGGGTGCGCTTCTGCGGGCCACCGATCACGCGGTCAATGGCCTCGTCAAGCTGCTCTGCACCAATAACCGTGAGGTCCTGGCGCGCAGTGAGCAGGGCGGCCTCGTTGAGGACGTTGGCCAGGTCCGCACCAGTGAAGCCGGGAGTGCGACGTGCGATGAGGTCAAGGTTGACATCGGGAGACATCGGCTTGCCCTTGCCGTGTACCTCCAGGACCTTGCGGCGGCCCTTGAGGTCGGGGGCGTCGACGCCCACCTGACGGTCAAATCGACCCGGGCGCAACAACGCGGGGTCCAGGATGTCAGGACGGTTGGTGGCGGCGATCATGATCACGTTGGTGGTAGCGCCAAAGCCGTCCATCTCGACCAGCATCTGGTTGAGAGTCTGCTCGCGCTCATCGTGCCCGCCGCCCATCCCTGCGCCGCGGTGTCGACCAACAGCGTCGATCTCGTCAATAAAGATGATGGCGGGAGCGTTCTTCTTGGCCTGCTCGAAAAGGTCACGGACACGGCTCGCGCCGACTCCCACGAACATCTCAACAAAGTCAGATCCGGAGATGTGGAAGAACGGCACCCCTGCCTCGCCTGCGACGGCGCGTGCCAGCAGGGTCTTACCGGTGCCGGGAGGGCCATAGAGCAGAACACCCTTGGGGATTTTGGCGCCAACAGCCAGGAACTTGGCGGGGGTCTCAAGGAACTCCTCGATCTCACGCAGTTCCTCGACGGCCTCGTCAACACCTGCAACGTCATCAAACTTCACGGTGGGAGTGTCCGGCGTCACCAACTTCGCCTTGGACTTGCCGAACTTCATGACTTGCCCGCCACCGGCGCCGCCCTGCATCGAACTCATCAGGAACCAGAACAGGCCCACGAGCAGCAGAATCGGTAGCAGTGTGAACAGCAGCGAAGTCCACACGCTGGACTGCGGAACCTCGGAGTTATAGCCCTGTTCGGGGTCGGCCGCGGTGACCGCGTCGACCACTGCCTCGCCCTGGGGTTCCACATACAAGAACTCGACGCGTCCCTCGAAGTCAGCCCATTCGTCTGGGCTGCCCTCGGGAAGCTTCTCCAATAGGACCAGCTCGACTCGTTGATCACCGTCAACAATCTTCGCTTGCTCGACGGCACCAGAGGCCAGCATGGCGATGCCCTCGGAGGTATCGACCTTGTCCACCGTGGGCGCGAACAGGCCGGAAATCAGCCAACCCACAACTACGGCGAGAAGGATCAGCGGAATGAGACGGCGCAGACTAAAGACATTCTTCATGGTGAACAGCACTCTACGCGAGCGTTCAGACGGTTTGGGTAGGTTTCGCCCTCAGCGGGAATTCGGCCGATGCCATTCCCACCGGGTTGCGCTACGCGTCGCAGTAAACGGTTGGGCTGAGCACAGCAACGAACGGAAGCGTACGGTAGCGTTCGGCAAAATCGAGGCCGTAGCCTACTACAAAGTCGTTGGCAATATCGAAGCCCACGTATTTTACGTCGATGTCGACCGTCGCGGCGTCGGGCTTGCGCAACAAGGCTGCGACCTCGACCGACTCGGCGCCACGCGAACGCAGGTTGCCCAGCAGCCAAGACAGCGTCACACCGGAGTCGATGATGTCCTCGACGATCAGCACATGCCGACCGTGCAGGTCAGCGTCGAGGTCCTTGAGGATGCGGACCACCCCTGAACTCTTGGTGCCAGAGCCGTAAGACGATACGGCCATCCAGTCCATTTGAATCTGAGGGGGGAGGCGACGGGCCAAATCGGCCATCACCATGACAGCTCCCTTGAGCACGCCTACGAGCAATAGGTCGACACCTGCGTAGTCCTGACGGATTTGCGCCGCTATCTCATCAAGTTTGTCCGCGATCTGCTTCTCGCTGACCACGATCCGAGTGAAGTCGTCCATGTCATATTGCGCGTTCACTCGTTACTCCCAAGGTCGACGGTTCCGGAGATGATTAGCCTGCCATACTCGCGCCGCGCTTCGTACCCGCCCGGAAGCGCCACAGCGCCCTGGCCCTTGTACTGCATGACTAACTTATCGAGCATGCGCACGTGTGCCGCGGTAAGCGGACCAGCACCCTTTCCCTCGGCCAGCATCTTGAGCATGCGTGAGCGAATTGCATCCGGTAAAGCGGCGAGGTTGTCGCAGCGCCAATCGTCGTCGACCGATGCTGCGGTCGACTTTCGCATCTTGGCGCGAGTCTGGCGTTCGAGTTCGTCGGCATCGGCCTGCAGCAGCGCGGCGGAACGCGCCAGCCCTGAAACAACGCCTGCTCCGAGTACGTCGACCAGGGCGGGCATGACTTTGCCACGCAGCGCGGAACGTCGAGGCCCGCCATTTTCTTTGTTGCTGGGATCCATCCACGGGTCGAGTCCGAGCGCCTCACATGCACCGATTGTGTCCTTACGGCGAACTGACAGAAAAGGCCTGATGATCCGCCCGCGGCGGGCGGGAATCCCGCTGAGCGCCCGCGCACCGGAGCCGCGTGCCAGGGCCAGCAGGACGGTCTCTGCCTGATCGTCCATGGTGTGGCCGGTGAGGATGTGCGGGTCAACGCCGCCCTCGGCATTCACCCTCGCTTCGATCGCGTTGTAGCGGGCGGTACGCGCTGCGGATTCAAGGCCGCCCTCACGCCCCACGACGACGCGCTCGACAAACACTTGATGGATTCCGGCCTTCTTGACTTCCATGGCTGCCCGTTGTGCGACTTCTGCGCTATCGCTCTGGAGTCCGTGGTCAACGATGATCGCGCCGGAGAAAAATCCTTCCTTGCGCGACGTGTATGCGGCAGCAGCGGCAAGGGCCAGGGAATCGGGTCCTCCCGAACACGCGACCCACACGCGAGTTCCGATGTCGTAGCCGTGCAATGCCTCCCGGACGGCCACCCGGGTGGCCGCTACGGCCGGGTGTGGTCCAGTCATGAGTACTTCCTCCGGAGAGTTGTGGTGATGATCAATTCTGACAGCCACAGTCTGCCAGTGCTGCGACGAACCCGTCGATCGCGGCCTTGGGTTGCGATTGGCCGTAGGGCATGCCGTCGGCCATCGCCGCGAACGCGAGCACACGCCCATCGGCGGTCGTGATGACGCCAGCCATTGTCGTGACCCCTGTGAGTGAGCCGGTCTTTGCACGAAGGTAGCCCGCGGCGTCCGTATCCGCATAACGCGCACCCACGGTGCCCTCGAGGCCTCCTAGCGGGAGGTACTCAATCACGTCAGACGTATTGGGATCTGTGCGTGACTGCACGATCGTGGACGCTAGCTGAAGCGGGGATATCTGGTTGTTCTCGGAGAACCCGGCACCATCAAAGATCGCCATCCCCGTGGTGTCGACACCCATGTCGCGCAGTTGGATGATGGTCGCGGCGGCCGCTCCTAACGGGTTAACAGCCTGACCAGTCTCTTTCGCGAGCACGCGAGCGACGACTTCCGCAATCGTGTTGTCGGACACTCCGAGGAAGTAATCCGTCACCGCGCTCAGAGGTGCCGATTCAACCGAAGCGACGATGGGAGCATCGGCGGAATTGTCCGCATGTTCGATCGTGCCGACCGCGAAGCCTTTGGCCTCAAGGGCCGCACCAAAGTCCCTGGCCGCGGACAACGATGGATCTTGATATCGATCGCCGTATCCCTGACCCTGTACGCGCGCCACGTTGACAGCCAGACCCGTGACAGGTGCCGCGTAGCCGTTGACGCGGGCGTATTCGGGCCACGCGTCGGGCCACGAGGGGCCCGGGAACGAGGTGTCGTCCACGGCGACGTTCACCTTCGCAGGAGCGCTTGCACCCAATACCGATTCCACTAGCGTCGCGAGGTCGCCCATTCCTGCCCAGCCGTTAGCACGATCGAGCTCGCCCTCGCGCCCCACGCCGCGATGGCCTTCGCCTGCCGCCAGCATCAGGTCGCCACCGGCGATAAGCGTCAAGGTCCGTGATGCCGCGTCCCAAGTGACATCGGTCGTAGTGGTGAAATCGGGCCCGAGCGCGTGCAATGCGGCGGTCGCGGTCAGCAGCTTCATGGTGGAGGCGGGAACCTGGCCGTCGCTCGCGGAAATGCCCCCTACGGCCTCACCTGTCATATAGTCCAACACCGCGACGTTAGTCGAGTCCCCTGTACGCTCATCCCCTCTCAGCGCCTTGGCGAGGGCGTTTACAGTGGTGGAGTTGGGCAGGGGTGCGTCGGTGAAGAGATCCGCTACTGGGCCAGTGGGGCCCGGGGAGGCGACTGCTCCCGCGGCAGTGATGAACGGCGCCGGGGGCAACTTCTGCGGCGTGGACGTGAACACCCCAGGAACGAGGTCGGCAGCATCGGCCCATGCGTACGCGGCGGCGGCGCCAAGCACCACAACTGGCACCAATATTCCTGCCCAAACCTTGCTTCGCACACTTCACCTCCGGATATGCGCCAGACTAGTACCCAGAAAACCCCGAATTGGACGTGAGGAAGCGCCATGGAATTTGATGTCACGATTGAAATCCCCAAGGGAAGCCGCAACAAGTACGAGGTCGACCATGAGACAGGTCGTATCCGGCTCGACCGCATGCTGTTTACCTCGACGCGTTATCCCGACGATTACGGATTCATCGACGGCACCCTGGGCCAGGATAGCGACCCGCTCGACGTGCTTGTGCTGCTCGAAGAACCAACCTTCCCCGGCTGCCAGATTCGTTGCCGTGCACTCGGAATGTTCCGAATGCGCGACGAGGCAGGCGGCGACGACAAGGTCCTATGCGTGCCCGTGGGCGACCAGCGCCAGGCTTGGCGCCAGGAGCTTGAGGACGTCAGCGATTTCCACCGCCTAGAAGTGCAGCACTTCTTCGAGGTCTACAAGGATCTTGAGCCCGGCAAGTCAGTCGAAGGCGCTCACTGGGTCAGCCGCGAAGAGGCCGAGGCGGAGATCACCGCATCGTTCAACCGCGCAAAGGGCACGGTGTTCGAGCACTTGAACCCGCTGAACCCTCCACCGCACTAACCCAAGTTTTGGGTGCCGCGCGCAGCACCAGACTCACGCCGTCGGTTGCGCCATAGGCGCCCGGCGGCGTGAGGCGTTGGCGGCTACGGGCGGCCGACCGTGGGCAGCATGTCGCTGACCCCCCACAAGTACAGTGAACGCACGCGTGAAGGCGTGCCCTTGGTGGCGGCTTCGGCGACCTGACCGTTGCCGATGTACATCGCGACATGGTAAATGCTCGACGAACTGCGACCAGTGCCGTAGTAGATGAGGTCCCCTGGGCGCATTTGGCTACTGCTTACTCTTGGCAGACCGTTGTACTGCGCCGTGGAGCTACGCGGAATGCTGTACCCCGCGGCGTTCCAGGCCGCGAACGTCACGCCAGAGCAGTCGTAAGCTGGTCCGTTGCCGCCCCACTCGTAGGCGGAACCCATGAGCGTCAGTGCCTTCGCGACCGCTGTCTTGCCTGCACTTGCGGAAGACTTCCATGCCTGGGTCGCGGGGGCTGGGTCCTTCGTCGGTTCCGGCGCTGGGTCCTTCGTCGGCTCGGGGGCCGTGGTTTGTACTGGCTTGGATGTTTCTTCAGGCGCGGGAGCGGTCGTCTGCACCGGTGCTGACGTCTGGTTGGGCTGCGAGTCCGTCGTCGGAGTCGTTGTCGCCCGCGGCTGCGGTTTCACGGTAGACGTCGTCCCGGCGGACGCGTTGGATGACTGGTCCTCAGCTTTCTGGACAGCCCGGAATGCGGCCACTTCTTCGAGTCGGCGCTGCTCGGCGAGTCCGTCCTGACGCTGCTGTTCGAGCGCCACCGAGGTATTTCGCATCTGCGCCAAGCGCGCTACGGCGTCTTGCCTCGCACTGGCTACTTGGTCTATTGCGCGCTGCGCTTGGCTCTGCGACTCTTTTGCTGCTGACAACGCATCACTCGCGGCCTGTTGCGCACTCGCGGCATTGGTGGCCGCGTCCTGGGCGTATTCACGCATCGTGGTGGCGACAATCTCAGCTGCCTTGACGGTCTGTACCTGAGAGTCTGCTTCCGACGATGCGCGGTCAATGACCTCAGTTTTAGCGATCACATCATCAAAGCCGTCGGCAGAGGAGATGGCCGAGAACTGCTCCATGCTTCCACCACTGCGGTAAGCATCGCGCGCGACCACGGCGAGGTTATTCCGGGCGGCATTAAGTGCTTTGTCTGCCTCGTCCGCGCGCTGGTTCGCCGTCAAAAGAGTCTGGTCCGCGGCCGCTTTGCCTTCTTCGGCCTGCGCGTAATCCTCGGATGCAAGCAACGATGCCCGTTGGGCTTCGTAAAATGCAGTCTCCAGTGACACCATCGCAGTGTCGAGCGCACCAACACCAGAGGCGGCGTCGGCGACAGCCGCGCGTGCGGAATCGATGTCGGACTGGCCGGGATAGTCGGCGGCACTTGCCGGAGAAATCGGTGAGGCGACAACAATCGTGCCCGCGATGAGCAAAACTGCCCAAGCCGCGGCGACCGCTCTTCGAAGGCGCGCGTGAAGGGCACTAGGTCGCACAAGGTCGCGTTCGTTCTGTCCCACAGCCGTCCTCCTACTAATACTTTGCATGCACAGGTCACCGCGAATCAACCTTCGCGTGAACCCGACGATCGACACTACGTCCCAATTGTCACATGCGAAACATGAATATCCGTGTGGACCTTGTCACACTCGGCGCTGGCATCTCCACCCGGTCGGAGCGACTCACATTTGAGTCGCTCCACAACACTCATCGGCAGTGAGGCGTAGGTACTCAAGGGCCGTAGTGCCCTAGTGTGGTGTCCGGTATGGATGACGACGGTATCGAGACAGACGCGTGGGCTGCGGACAAGGGCCCGGGTCCCGGTGCGCCCATCCCCGCTACCGCCGCGTGGCGCGAAGGCGATCACCCGGGCCGGAGACATTTCGTTAACATCGGCGATCTTGCACTTGAAGCAGACCCCCTAGCAACGCTGCCGTCGGTGACGATGGCTTATGAGACCTGGGGCGAACTCAACTCCGCACGCGACAATGCCGTGTACGTCGCCCACGCCCTCACAGGTGACAGCCACGTCTATGGCGCGGCCGAATCGGGCCACCTGACAGGCGGCTGGTGGAACGCCATGGTGGGCGAGGGGAAGCCCATCGACCCCACCCGTCACTTCATTGTCTCCGCAAACGTCGTCGGCGGCTGCCAGGGCACTACGGGCCCCGCATCTGCCCACCCCGATGACGGCAAGCCATGGGGATCGCGCTTCCCTTACGTCACGATGCGCGACATGGTCAACGCGGAGATCGCCGTGATGGACCACCTGGGAATCGACTGCTGGCGGCTGATCGCCGGGCCATCCATGGGCGGCATGCGGGCGATCGAATGGAGCGTCATGGCGCCCGGGCGCGTGGGGGCCATCGCGCCAGTAGGTTCCACCGCCGCAGTGACCGCAGATCAGATCGCGTGGTCCACGACGCAACTCGCGGCCATTGCAGCGGACCCCAAGTTCCGTGGCGGCGACTACTACGACGTCGCGGACGGCGACGGACCCCACGTTGGGCTTGGCATAGCGCGCATGATCGCTCACACCACGTACCGCTCGGAGAGTGAGTTGGGCGAGCGTTTTGGTCGCAGCTATCAGGGCGACTCTGACCCCGTAGGTCGTGGCGGGCAGTTCGCCGTTCAAAGTTATTTGGCGCACCACGCGCGCAAACTCGCGCGCCGCTTTGATGCCAACACGTATGTGCGGCTCGCACACGCGATTCAGTCGCACGATGTGGGCCGCAGCCGCGGCGGCGTCGAGGCCGCTTTGGCCGGCATCGACGTCCCGGCTCTGATCGTGGCCGTCGACAGCGATCGCCTCTATCCCATTCACAACTCGGAGCGGCTCGATGCTGCGATGTCCGGCTCTCACGGCGTCAGGGTGGTCCACTCCCCCGTCGGCCACGATGGGTTCTTGGTGGAATCCGGGCAACTCAATGCGTTCATGTCGGAGTTCGAGCACGGGCTGTAGGGCTCACTCACCGTCGGTCCGGCGCCGCCGAGCCGTCGGCTACAGCCACACGGGGAATTCTTCAAGGTAGGTACGCCGGGTATGCCAGCGCCCCGCTACGCGCCAGCAGAGTTCGGCGTCGGCGCCAAAGTCCTTTGCGTTGATCGGCCCCTCGACGCGCATCGCGTTGACCGCCTCGGACACGGTGCTCGGCGAACGATTGGTGATGCGTGCTAGTGCGCGTAACGTGTGGTCAGCGCTCGGATCCTCGAGAATGGCGCATGCGATTACCAGGCCCGCGCAGCCGCCGATGTTCACGGAGATCGAGCCATCCCCACTCGAGTTCAGTAAGCCGTTCCGGTGCATGCGCCGATAGCCTGTCCGCCACGACCACCCTCACCGTCCGTGGGTCCGGCGCAGCGCGAAGGTCCCGGTTACGCATCGTCGCCGAGTCCGGAAAACTCACCCACCGCTTGATGTACACAGGGAATGTGCCGGCCTCGGTGTTGATGGTGAGGCCCCCACTTGTGGCATCGGACGCGGCAAACTCAGTTTCTACCCGCAACTCGGCGAGGGTCCCGTCACCTGTACTGAAGTCGTCCATAAGGCGCCTTTACGCGGCTCTTCGGTGTTCGGTCACTACCGAACACCGAACACCGAACACTGGAACGCGCTCACCAGCCGCTCTTCGAACCCGATGCGGCTATGCCTGCCTCGCACGGCGTCAAGGTGGTCCACTCCCCCGAGGGCCGTATGGGCCATCGGAATTTCACGATACTCAATTGGTATCGCGATAATCCGATACTCATGAGGTATCGTTAAATCACGATACTTGAGGAGGGTCGATGGGTCAGCGCAGTCTTACGGGACAACACCGAGCAAAACTGCGGGCACCAGCGGATTTTGGGCTCGCGATCCAGCAGGCACGGATCGCTCGGGGCATGTCCCAGCAGAACCTCGCAGCACTACTAGAGGTTCCACAAAGCACTATTAGTGAAATTGAGAGTGGCAAGTCCACTATCTACCTGCGCCGCCTGATGAGTCTTGCGAGCGCCACCGGAATCGAGTTCACGGCCACCTGGGGGGACGACGATGCGACTCACGGTTGAGCTGTACGGAACGATGGTCGGCACGCTTGACGGGAGCGCGAGGGACGTCGACTTCACACCGAGTACCGAAGGAATAGAGCGGTTCGGTGCGAACAGCACCGTGCTGTCGGTCGCAATTCCTTTACTACCGCAACAGCGATGCGATCAGCGGGTGCGGCGGGCGAACTGGTTTGGCGAGTTGCTTCCCGAGGGGGACCAATACGACTACATGTTGCAGCAATACGGTCTGCGCGCGGGCGATACGCCTAGTTTCCTAGCACGATACGGGCGTGACATCGCAGGCGCATTGCAGGTGTGGGACCCCGACGACCCCACCGAGCCCCCCTCCCCTGCCATCAAGCCCGGCTCAGCCGCCCAGATCCGTGCGCTGCTTGAAGACCCCATGGGCTCACCGCTCGCGAACGCGCCTGGAACGGGAAAGTCGTCACTAGGCGGTGTCCAGCCCAAGGTAGTGCTGGTCAAGACTGCCGACGGTTGGGCCCAGGCCCTTGACGGGTACCCGAGCACTCACATTGTGAAGCCTCAACTCGCAGGCACCAGGGCGACAACGATCTTTGACGAGGAATACGCCTCACGGATCGCAAGGAGTCTGGGGCTCGCGGCGTTCGACACGTGGATTGAGGAATTTGATGGCCTCGACGCCCTGGTCATCGAGCGGTACGACAGGGTCGACGGAGTACGTGCACATCAGGAAGATTTCAGCCAAGCGCTTGGGGCGAGCAAGAACCAGAAGTATCAGGAGATCGGCGGAGCTGTCAGCCTTCAGCGGGTAGCCCGCGAACTCACGAGGCATGCTTCTGAGGAATCCCTTCAGCGCCTGGCGCAGATGGTGGTCCTCGCGGTGGGTGTGGGCAACCTCGACATGCACACCAAGAACATTGGTCTGCTGCACCCCGTTGACGGCCCCGTCCACCTCGCTCCCGCCTACGACGTAGTGCCGCAGGCCCATCTGAGCAATGACGGCAAACTTGCGCTAGCCGTCAACCGCAAATATCGGCACGCGGACATCACCAGCGACGACCTCCAGTCCGAGTTCACCTCATGGGGACTCAAGCGGACGGCAGTCACTATTGATCAAACGCTTGAATTGATCGAGGCATTCGTGGCCCGTGAGGCACCGCTCGACGGCGCGTTCCCGGAGCTGCAGGAGCAGATCCTGCGGTTCGTTGGAAAACTGCGCTACCTAAAGTAGAGAGGCCGCGAACGCGATCGCTTCTGACCTCACGCTCATCGCGGTGTCGCGCTCACACCTGCTGCGTAAGTGGAGATCATGATGCCCGCCTTGGCCAGGGCGTCGTCCTGGATCGTGGCCCACAACATGGGAGGAGGTCCCGCGCAATGTTGGGATGCTTCCATCCCGCACCCACTTCATCGACTCACCCCACGGACCGCGCCCTGGTGTAGCGCAGCAGTAGCGAGTCTCCAGACTTCAGCACTTGTGCCAATGCTAGGTTGCGTGGCGGCGTGGGCGCCGTCGCGATGCGAGTCGCGTCTCCACCTTCCAGGCTAGGGGCTACGGTCAGGCTCAACTCATCGACGGCATCGGCCTCAAGCAGCGAACCGAACAACGTGGGGCCACCCTCGCACAGGATGCGCGTCAGCCCACGCTCACGCAGCCCCGCGATCATGACAGTGGAGTCGATGCGCGGCCCGTCGCCTGCGACCAGGATGTCGGCAATTCCGGCGAACTTTTCCATGCCCGATGCTGCGGCGGTGGTCACCAGTAAGGGCATCACCGGAGCGTCCGTGAAGATCGCCGATGCCGGGTCGAGGTCCAGCCCGCCGCTGACGATCGCGAACACCGGGTGTTGCGGCATTGCCTGCGCCACCCGCCACTTGGCCGAGGCCTCCGAGACATGCATGGGCCCATACCCCTCGGTCCGCACGGTACCTGCGCCCACCAACACCACGTCACACACCCGGCGCAGCACTTCAAAATAGCGTTTGTCGCCCGCGCTTGAGAGCCCTCCTGAGCGGCCGTGTCGGGTAGCCGCGCCGTCGACCGAAGCCACAAAGTTCATGCGCACGCAGGGTCCCAGGGGCGCCGCAAGATCGTCGTCACTCAGGTAGTCGGCCGGGTCGGGCCACAGCCGATCAATGCGCGCAGTCACACCGGAGCTCGATCCTGCATGTTGTGGCGTAGGTATACCGGTTCGCGCATGCCAAGGATCGCCTCAATCATGCGCACGGCCGCCACCGATTCCGCGATGTCATGCATGCGCACAATCCTGGCACCCTTCATGATGCACACCACCATGGCCGCCAGCGAACCTTCAAGGCGCTGCCCTTGCTCGCGGTCCAGGGACTCACCAATAAAGTCCTTGTTCGACACCGCGGCCAGGGTGGGCAAGCCAATACTGGCAATCTCGTCAAAACGGCGAGTGATCTCGAGCGTATGCAGAGTGTTTTTGTTGAGGTCATGCCCAGGGTCGATGATCAGGCGGTCTAGAAGCACCCCGCCGGCGACGGCCCTATTGACGCGGTCACGCAAGAAATCTGCCACCTCCGCCACCACGTCACCGTACTGCGGGTGCTGCTTTTCCGTACGGGGCGGGCCGATGCTGTGGGTGAGCACCAGGGTGGCGTCGCCTTGTGCGATGACGTCAACCATCTGTGGGTCCCACAGCCCGCTGGTGTCGTTAATGACCCCCGCCCCCGCGGCTATCGCATGCCGAGCCACTTCTGCGACGCAGGTGTCGACCGACACCACCACATCCGATGCGGCGACGATCGCTTCGATGACGGGGATTACACGATCGATCTCTTCTTGAACTGTGACCGCTGGGCCACGCCCAAAGGGCACTCCACCCACGTCCACCCAGTCAGCGCCGGCACCCACTGCGTTGAGGGACGCGTCCACGGCGCGGTCCAAGGCAAACGTTGCGCCCTTGTCGTAAAACGAATCGGGGGTGCGGTTGACCACAGCCATCACGGCCACTTGGCGATCAAAATCGAATGTACGCTGGCCGATACGGCGAATTGCCACTACAGCGCCGAAAGCTCGACGGCGGGGTCGTGCAACTGCATCTCATCGATGGTGCGGCCCGACCTAATGAGCTCTTGAACTTGCTCGTTCACATCCCACACGTTGACGTTCATGCCTGCGACCACCTTGCCCTTGGCAACCCAGAACACAATGAACTCGCCCTTGGTGCGGTCCCCGCGGTACACGATGTGGGCGTCTTTGGTCAGCGGCGCGTATCCCGAGTACTCCATGCCCAGATCGAACTGGTCGGTGTAGAAATACGGGATGTCGTTCAGCACCACGTCTTCGCCCAGCATGCACCGGGCAGCGACCTTGCCGCTGGCAATGGCGTTCGCCCAGTGTTCGTTGCGCATGCGCTGCTTGACCACGGGATGGTAGGCGTTTGCCACGTCTCCCGCCGCAAAGACGTCAGCGACGCTGGTGGCAAGGTGTGCGTCCACCAGAATACCGTGATCGATGTCCACCCCACCGGTTTCGGCCAGCGCAGTATTGGGAACGGCGCCGATGCCCACCACCACCAGGTCTGCATCGATCACCCCCGCATCGGTGATCACGCCGGTGACGCGACCGTCCGCCTCGCTGAACCCGGTCACCTTGGTGTCGAGTTGAAAGGTGACGCCATGGGATTCGTGCAGGTTCTTAAACATAGTGCCCAGCTCATCACCAAGCGCCCGCGACAGCGGCACGCTATCTGGAGCCACCACTGTGACCGTGTTGCTGTACCCACGCGCGGCGGCGGCCAGTTCCAGGCCAATCCAGCCCGCACCCACCAGGACCACGTTTTTGCCGCCATCGCGCAGGGACGCGCGCAGGTTTTCGCTGTCGTCCACAGTGCGGAGGTAGTGAATACCGTTGGCGTCGCTACCCGGGAGGTCTAGGCGGCGCGGTGAGGCCCCTATTGCCAGCAGCAACCGGTCGAACGACACCTGCTCGCCGGATGCGAGCGTCACGGTGTGGTCCCCCAGTGCGGTTGCGGTTTGACCAGTCACAAGGTCAATGTCGTGCTCGAGGTACCACGTGTCCGGATGGAGCTGAACGCTAGCGCGGCTGTCGGTGCCCATCATGTATTCCTTGGACAGCGGCGGGCGGTTATATGGGCTATGACCCTCGTCTCCAAGCAGGAGAATTTTGCCGGTAAACCCGCTTTCGCGTAGTTGCTCAGCGGCAGTGACCCCAGCGAGCCCTCCGCCGACGATGATGAATTGTTGCTGAGACATGGGGACTCCTAGTGGTGAGAGGGAACGCCTATGGGGTGAGTAGGTCGCGCGGACTAGTCGCGACCCGATGCGGGGTATCGGCCAGCGGCCCGGAGGTCACGTCACGGCCCAACGCGGTCAGCAGCGCGGCCATCGCGTCTTCTAAGGCCTCTAGAGTGTCGGTCGCCACTTGGGTGCCGGTGGCGGCGCTGAGTTGCGGGCCAGTTGAGTTCTTGCGGTTGTCCATGACCCACTCCTCAGTTTCATTTGACGTTATGCCCGCAGAATCTTTTTGTCAAGATATACGTTTTTAGAGTTATGATCGTCCCATGAGACAACAACAAGGGATTGAAGCGGCCGCGGCGCTGCGAGATCCCGTACGTAGCAACCTGCTGCACTTCGTCGGCGCCGCAGCACAGCCGGTGACCCGCGAAGCGGCCGCTGTCGCACTGGACCTACCGCGTAGCACTGTGATCTTTCACCTAGACCGACTGGTCGAGGCGGGCTTGCTGGTCGTCACCTACGAGCGGGTCAACGGCCGCACGGGACCGGGCTCGGGCAGGCCGGCAAAGATGTACACGCGTACGCCGGGAGAGCTGAGTGTTTCCTTCCCCGAGCGTCACTATGACATGATCGGCGACCTGCTGGCCACGGCCCTGGAGAGCGCCGATGGCGCTACGTCTGCGCTGGATGCCCTGCGCGCCGCGGCAACTGTTGCAGGCCGGACGGCGGGTCACCGCGCCGGGACCATGACCGAGCTACTTGACCAGGCAGGCTACGAGCCATCCCCCACTGACCACGGCACAGACTTGGCCAACTGCCCGTTTCACAGTTTGGCGCTCCGGCACACCGAAGTGGTATGCACAGCAAACCATGCGTTCCTGTGCGCCGCCGCCGAGGCGGTCGGTAGCGACCCCGCAAAGGTGATCCTGGACCCCACGGGCAAAGGGTGCTGCGTGCGGATTGAGGACTAGTTCATATTCCGCGCGCTCGCGCCTCAACCTCGCCGGGCACTACCGCGAGGCTGCGAACGCGATCGATTCCGACCTCACGCTCACTCGCACCTCGGTGTCGCGCTCCCATTGGTGGTCTCCCAGCACCCGCGCCTCAATCGGCTCGGCCCAGCCGGGGACGTCCAACACAACCACGGAGTCGTGACCGAAGAACGACATCTCGCGCACCATCGCCACGACGCCCGATTTATCACCCTCGGCCAGGGCCGACACCCGAATCTGTTCGGGCCGGACCACCAGGTCGACGGCGTCTGAGTCCGCCGCCAGGTTTCCGTCAGCGAGCCGCGCCTGAACGGTCCCCAGCGGGCCCTCCACCTTCCCGCGGCGCCACGTCCCGGGGATCACCATCGCTCCTCCGACGAACTTCGCGAGCCAGCGGCTCGAAGGTGACGCGTAGATCTGCGCCGGAGTTCCCACTTGCACAAGGCGGCCAGCATCGACGACCGCCACCAGGTCTGCCATTGACAGTGCCTCGTCTTGGTCGTGCGTGACGAGCAGCGCAGTCACTCCCGCACCCCGCAGCACGCGCCTCACTTGCGCGCGCAGATCGATGCGCAAGGCGGCGTCGAGTGCGGAGAACGGTTCGTCGAGCAGCACCACGTGAGGGTCGGTCGCCAGCGCCCGCGCAAGCGCGACCCGGTGCCGCTCACCACCGCTGAGCTCGCCGGGCATGCGGCTGGCGAAATCGCTCATCCCCACCATCTCAAGCAGGTCGCGGGCGCGCGCGCCGCCGCGCTGAGCCCGGGGAAGACCGAACGACGTATTCGCGAGCACGTCGAGGTGAGGGAAGAGCGCAGCATCCTGCGGAACGAGCGCAACTGACCGCTTCTCCGGCGCGACATTGACCCGGGGGCCGGACAGCACCCGGCCGTCAAGCACCACCGCACCCTCCAACGGCCGCACGAGCCCCGCGATGACTCGCAGCAACGTCGACTTTCCGGATCCTGATGGCCCGAGCACTGCGGCAAGCTCACCGTGTGGGACGTTGAAGGAGATGCCCGAGAGCACGGGGGCACTGTCGTAGCCCGCCACGATCTTGCGTAGTTGAAGTTCGCTCACGGCGTTGCCCTCTCATCGTGCGGTTGACGTCCCTGCCGCGACCCTGCGGTCACTTCTCGAGTCAACAGGATCACCGGTACTGCCGCCACCACGATCAGCATCGCCGCGTACGGTGCCGCCGCTCCGAATGCCGAGGACTCGGTGTAACGCCACAGCGAGGTCGCTAATGTATCGACGCCGGCGGGCCTGAGCAGCAGCGTGGCAGGCAGTTCTTTCATTGCGGTCAGTGCGACGAGCAGTACACCCGCGCCGATGCCGGGCCACGCCATGCGTACCGTCACCCGTCGCCAGACTTCGGCGGGGGACGCGCCAAGCGTCCTCGCCACTTCCTCCAACCCGGGCTCCACTTGTTCAAGGGAGGAGCGCACCGCGCCGACGGCTTTGGGAAGGAACAACACTCCGTACGCGAAGGCCAGAATAATCGCGCTCTGGTAAAGAGACGGCACCACGGTGAGCGAGAAGAACACGAGTGCCAGCCCGACGACGATTCCCGGCAGTGCGAGACCCAGGTAGCTGGCTGCTTCGGTGGTGTCGCTTAGCCGAGAGCGGTGCCGCGCCGACAGAATACCAATCGGCATCGCCAACGCGAGCGCCACCAGCGCGCCGCCGCCGGCAAGCACGACGGTGTTCCACACGTCGGCGGCGACGTCGCTCGCATTCACGGTGAACGCGGACTCGGCGCGGTCTGCGAGGAAACGGGCGAGCGCCGCCAAGGGCACCCCCAGCGACAGGCTCGCGACCACCGCCAGCCCTGCGTGAACGAGCCACGAGCGTCGCCGCAACCGCACGGGCACCACGGGAGTGCGGGCTTGAACAGCGGAGCCGAGTTTCGCTCGCGCACCACGTGCACGACGCTCGAGCATCACGAGCAGGATCCCCATCAGCGCGAGGACTACGGACAGGACCGCCGCGAGAGTGCGATCAAACAATGCTCCGTAGGCCGTATGGATGGCCCAGGTGAATGCCTGGAAACGCATCAGCGCCACGGCCCCGAAGTCGCTCAGTACGTACAGTGCGACAAGCAGGGTCCCCGCGATAGCCGCAGGCCGGATCTGTGGCCAGGTCGCGGCCATGAACGCCCCCAGCGGGCCGCGTCCCATCGTGCGCGCGACGTCCTCGGCGCCGGCATGCGCCTGCCGGAGCGCCGCGATTGTCGGCAGGGTGACCAGTGGCACGTTACACAACGTCAGCACCAGCCATGCACCCCAGAACCCACGCAGTGGCGTGATCGCGATCCACCCGAAGGCCGCAACGTACGACGGGATGGCGAGCGGGAGCGTCGTGACGACAAGCCACACTCCACGGCCGGGAAGGTCGGTGCGCGTCAGCACCCACGCGGTCGCCACCCCGAGCACCAGGCCTGCGGCGGAGACGGCGAGCACCAGCCCCGTCGTGTTGAGGAGCAACTCAAGCGTGCGTGGCCGCCACAGCGCGTCAACGATGTCGCTGCGTTCCGACTCCACAACGCGCACCACCAGGTACGCGAGCGGGATGGCCGCAAGCAACGCCGCGACGACTGCGCTGGCGGCGATGACGGCGCGCCCGCTGACAGTGGGTACACGACGACGGGGGGCGAGTCGAACGTCGCCCCCCGCGTCCATGCGCGTCACTGTCATAGCGTGGCTAGACCAGTCCCACCTCGGCGAGCAGCGCGGTCGTCTCTTCGAGCGAGTCGAGGTCGCCCAGGTCCAGCTCGGCGTTGGTGAGGTCCGCGAGCGACGGCAGGCCGGCAGGCGCGTCGACCCCGTCGACCAGCGGGTACTCGTAGGTGTTCTCCACAAAGTACTGCTGCCCGTCGACTGACATGAGGTACTCGATGAAACTGAGTGCGTCGCCGTCGCTAGCCGCGCCAGCGAGGAGCCCCGCACCGGTGACGTTCACGATCGAGCCCGGATCACCGGCGGTCGGGAACGACAGTTGGGCACGCATGTTCTCTACGCCCACCTCGTTGCTGAGCTGGTACCAGTAGTAGTGGTTGATGAGGCCGAGCTGAATCTCACCAGCGTTGACGGCGTCACGGATGGGCGTGTTCTTGGCGTAAATCTGCACATCGTTGGCGACCATTGCCTCGAGCCACTCCCGTGCTGCGTCTTCGCCTTCGAGGACACGCATCGCGGTCACAAATGACTGGAAGGAGGCGTTCGTGGGCGCGATACCCACCTGGCCCTTCCACTTCGGGTCGGTGAGTTCGTGCACCGAGGTCGGGACCTCTTCGGCCGAGATTTGCTCGGCGTCGTACACGATCACGCGTGCGCGCCCCGTGACGCCCACCCATGACCCGTCTGCAGACGTGAATCCGGCGGCAACGCTGTCTGTGATGTCTGCGGGGAGCTGTGCGAACGCACTGGTCTTCGACACAGCGCCGAGGGCGCCTGCATCCTGGGACAGAAACACGTCCGCGGGTGACGCGGAGCCCTCTTCGAGAAGGAGCGCGGCGAGCTCGGTTGAGCCCGCGTACCGCACCTCGACGTCAATCCCGGTGGCAGCCGCAAAATCCTCAATCAGCGGTGCGATGAGGTCTTCGCTGCGACCCGAGTAGAGCGTGAAGGCACCGTCTGAGACGGGCTCAGCGCTCGGTGCGTTGGATTCGCTCGGGCCGACCGTGCTTTCGGAAGAAGAGGTGCTTTCGGAGGGAGACGAGCAGGCGGACAACGCGAGAATGGCGGTCGCGGCCGCGGCTGAGCGCAGGGAGAACATAGGTACCGTTTTCGGAGTAGGGCCAATAGACGTGATGGTTGGAACTTAGGACACCCTAACCATAATTACGCAAAACATCAATCACGTAATTGGGACCTTGGTCCCGGCGCTGTCCGGTCAGCTCAATACATACATGTCGGAACTCGAGCAGGGGCTGTAGTCAGAACTGAGGTGACTGGGCTTGCTGAGGCTGATACGCACTACTGCGTTGGCAATCTTCCGCGTCACGAATTCGAGTTCGAGGCGGGACTCTCAGCGGTGCGGATTGAGCCATCGCGCGCGCATGTGTCACTCAACCCGCGATTCGTGGCTGAAGTGAGGTTAGGACTCCGGGCACATTGACAGGAGTTCCTCCGGAGCCTGATCGTCTCCGCTCCCGCAGGCATCGCTGGTGTCGACCAGTTCCCAGGGACCGTTGGACCGCATGAAGTAAACCTCGGAATTTGACTTCACCTGAACGGCGGCCCACATATAGGGCGAACCCAGCGCGTACTGGAACGTCTCGATATTCGACCCAGACGGGAGCTCGGCGAGGAGGGCTTCCTCGGTAAAAAGTTCCTCCGGTGCATCCGGAGACGGAGTCGGCGCGGTGGAGGCGGTCGCAGAGTTCGACGCTGGAGCCGGGGCGGTGGAAGCGATTGCGGAGTTCGACGCCAACGCCGACTCGGAGGGCGAGGGCTCGCTCGACCACCCTGAACAGCCGGTCATGGCTACCAGCGCCACGCTGCCGAATGCGACCAAAAGCGTTAGTTTAATTGAACGTGGCACTTTACCTGATCTCCCATCACTAGGCGGAAGGTCCGCCGATTCCCAACCGTTGACGGGTAGGCCGATCGAATATCGCTCAGCCGTCGTAACGCTTCATCTCGGAGCCTATGACAATGTGCTGACCGGTGCAGACGAGGCGGAAAAGCTCGCAGCCCAACCGATCGCATTACGTGCCGTCACCTGGAACACATACGAGGTCCCCGCGGGCAAACCCGTCACCGTCAACGACGTCCCTGCCGGGTTGCCCGACACCGACGTGTACTGCCACGGACCAACCCCATCAACACGGAAACGCACCGAGTACTGCAAAATCGGCGAACCACCATTATCCGGAGCCGCCCACGACACATCAATCGACGACGACGTCACATTGGACCCCACCACACCCGACACCTGACCGGGCACCGTCACCTGCGGCGTGACCGCCGCACTCGTCACCGACCACCCACCAGTACCCACCGCATTAGCCGCAGCCACCCGGAAAACGTAAGACGTCCCGTTGGTCAGCCCCGTCACCGTGTAAGTCCTCGCCGTCACACCCGCCGACGCAGCCACAGCCGTCGTCCACGTGGAACCACCATCACTGGAGTAATCCACCCCATACCCCGTCACCGGCGAACCACCAGAACTTGACGGTGCCGACCACGTCAACGCCACCGTCGTGTTGCCAGCCACCCCTGCCACGTTCGTCGGCACGCTCGGCGCCGACCCAGACAGTGTGCTGACCGGTGCAGACGAGGCGGAAAAGCTCGCAGCCCAACCGATCGCATTACGTGCCGTCACCTGGAACACATACGAGGTCCCCGCGGGCAAACCCGTCACCGTCAACGACGTCCCTGCCGGGTTGCCCGACACCGACGTGTACTGCCACGGACCAACCCCATCAACACGGAAACGCACCGAGTACTGCAAAATCGGCGAACCACCATTATCCGGAGCCGCCCACGACACATCAATCGACGACGACGTCACATTGGACCCCACCACACCCGACACCTGACCGGGCACCGTCACCTGCGGCGTGACCGCCGCACTCGTCACCGACCACCCACCAGTACCCACCGCATTAGCCGCAGCCACCCGGAAAACGTAAGACGTCCCGTTGGTCAGCCCCGTCACCGTGTAAGTCCTCGCCGTCACACCCGCCGACGCAGCCACAGCCGTCGTCCACGTGGAACCACCATCACTGGAGTAATCCACCCCATACCCCGTCACCGGCGAATTACCATCGCTCTCGGGCGCCGTCCAACTGACCACTGCGGAGGCATTTGCGCTTGTCGCGGTGGCCACCGGAGCCGATGGGACGGTGTAACCCACGTAGCCACCCATCGGAGTCGTGGGTTCGGCAACGATCGTGTCGGACGTCGAGGCGCTTTGCCAGCCGGAGAGCTCACCGTCATACGCGGCGAGCGCGGCACCGTTCACAGTGGTTCCGGTCGGAACGGTCAGCGGGACGGGGGTGCCAGTGGGCCCGGAGACGTGTACACCCTCTGCGTCGACGTAGGCGGTGACGCCATCCTGCGCGCCGGTCCAACTCGTCATGCGGTTCAACGCCTGCCCGACACTCACGAGATCAGTGGTGACGAGCGGCGACTTCGCAGCGTCGTACGTGCCTTTGTACTTATTGAGGATGCCCTCCACAACCGGGAACAGGAGGCCGTCCTCGGCGAAGTTCGACTGGTGCGCATAGAACGGACGCGCGTCACCGGTGATGACGTACTTGTAGGCGTTGCGCACCTCCAGCGGGACGATGTAGTTAGTAAAACTGGTCTGCGCCTGGGTCGCGTCCGCGTTCGCCAACGGGACGATGCACGTGCTGGTGGAGGGGTTCGCGGAGCAGATTCCGCTGCCACCGTCGGCCGCGCTGGTGTAGATCCAGTTGTACTCGTCGACCTCTTCGCCGTAGGTGGCGACGTTGTAGAAAATGTTCATCGGATGCCGCGGCACGGTCCTGGTGGTGGTGCTGCCCTCGACCAGACGCGAGCTGGCCTCCCGGGAAGCATCCGAGCCTGTGTACGTGATGCCGGTGGCGGACATGGCCGGCGCGAGCAGCGGGTTGTCGATCGGTTGCTGTGGCAGAGTCAGCAGACCTGCGTGCTCCCCTGTCACCAAGGCAGCCGGGTCGAAGTTAGGCAATTGACGGTCAATAGCCCACTGCTGGTTCAGCGAGATCTGCGACTCGATCTTCGCCTGCGAGAGCCACCTGATGCCGTCGATCAGGGTCTCGGAGTCCGGCACGAGGTCCGGGTCATAGTACGGGCCGGTGTCCGAGGGAGTCGCACAGCGCCAGTTTTCGCCCGCCACCGTCGGTGCAATCTGGATGCAGCCGAGGAACGTGTGGGAGTAGGTGTGGTTGACCCAGGCGAACTGGTCCTTCACCGCGAGGAACGACTCAGTCAGAGGGTCGGTTCCACCGCTTGTCGCTTCCGCATCGACGCTACCTTGGGCATTGAACAGCATGTTGAACCTGAAGTCGTTCGTGGTCTGCCAGGCAGTCAGTCGATCGACATCAGTCGGGATCATCCGGATGTCGGTCGTCGGTGGGTTGTCACAAACCCCCACGACGTCGCCAGGCGTGCAGTTTTCGGTCGCATTCCACCGGCCGTCGCCCACGAACACGTCATCGACGTCCACAGAGAGATAGTTACGGTGGTACCCGAGGTGCAACCCACGGGTCATCCAGGTGACAACCCCGTGAGCAACCTCGTTGAACCACTCCTGGTTGCTGTTGTATGAAGCCGTGATAACGAGCTCTTCACGGAAGTCGTAGGCGTACACCCCAATGAGCGTGCCGCTCGCTGCGCCCAGCGTCGCGTCGACCAGCGGCGTAAAGGTCTCACCTGCCGGGAGCGTCAGCGAGGGCTCCGCGAGATACCCGTAAGCCTCGGCCACAGCCGGATCGAAGTTGTCGATCGCGAGAGAGCTGTTGAGGTAGGTGAACGGACCCGCCAACCCCTGGCTGGTCACGGTGGCGACGGCACCGTCAAGCGTCCCCGAGAACGTGGGACTAGCCTGCCCGGTGCTGGCTCCGGGGTACACGTAGGCGTTGACCTGCCGCACGCCGTAACTGCGCTCGTAAGTGTGCAAGGCCGTCAGTTCGGCCGCCGAGAGGCCAGTACCCCACTGATTCGGCAGCACGATTGCCTGATATCGGCCCCAGCCCGTTGCGGCGTCGGCAAGGAAGGCATCGTCGATGACAGGACGCTCGGCGTCACCGAGGTCGATAGCGGTGTAAGGCACCCCCTCGCGGTCCATCTGCGTGGCAATCGCGGCGGTCTGAGAATTGCCGTCCGCGAGAAGAAGCACTTTCAGGTCAACGCGTACACCCGAGACCGCTTGAGCACTCGCCACGGGGGCGCCCGCCCAAAGCAGCAGGGCCACTACTACGGTGGCGACAACTCGCTGCCAGGAGACCGCATGGAACTGGCTGGACGCACGCATCAAGGTCTCCTTGTGAGATAAATCACATCGCTGTAGAACAGCACTGTATCCATAGAACTATTGCGCCACAACACTTAAGGCCCAAATACCCGAAGCAGCGCAGGCTTTGCCTTCTTCCAGCGACTATATTCGCGGTCTTCCTATAGTCTTGTGTTTCGTAGTCGCTACAGAGTTGAGCGACCACGGTGAGTCGTATGGTACTTGTGGTAACCACATCGTCGGGAGGGAACGTTCGATGTACGGAATTGTCGCGTGCCGCCTCGCCCGCAGGGCCCCGGCGTGCCGAGTCAACGACTCGACAGGGATCGCAGTCAGCAAAGACGGCGGCGAGTTGACCCCGGTTCGGATGCGACCTCCCCGCCTTGGCGGTGGCGAGCCGCAGAGATTCCCACAAGGTGCGAAACCTCGCCAATTTGGTAACGATCCGATAAACCTTATTCCGGTCAGCCAGCGCATAATCCATAAGACGACCCTGAGGGGTCGTCAATTAAGACATCAGGGGGGCACATGTCCTGGCTACTGACAGGAGGAGCTGGCTACATCGGAAGCCACGTGCTCCGCGCGATGCTAGATGCGGGATTGTCCGTCGTCGTCTTGGACGACTTATCCACCGGCGGGGTCTCAAGGGTGCCTCGGGAGGTACCGCTGGTGACGGAGTCCGTGCTCGATGCGAGTGTCCTTCGATCCACTATGCGGGAGCACGCCGTCACGGGGGTCGTGCATCTGGCCGGAAAGAAGTCAGTTCCGGTGTCGATGGAGCAACCGCTGCATTATTACAACGAGAATGTCACGGGCGCCCTCACGCTGCTCGAGGCCATGGTCGCCGAGGGCGTGTCACAGCTGGTGTTCTCCTCCAGTGCTGCGGTCTATGGGACTTCTGACGCCGACCTTGTCACCGAGACCTCTCCGACCCGACCCGACAGCCCATACGGGAGATCCAAATTGATCGGCGAGTGGATGATCAGGGATGCCGCCGTGGCGTACGGCCTGAGCTGCATCAGTCTGCGCTACTTCAACGTCGTCGGCTGTGCCGAGCCCGCTCTTGCGGAGACTGCCGGGACCAATCTCTTCCCGCTCGTGTTCAATGCCTTGGAGCGAAGCCAGCCACCCGTCGTGTTCGGCGATGACTACCCGACCCGTGACGGAAGTTGCGTGCGGGACTACATCCACGTCCAGGACCTGGCCGCAGCCCACGTAGCGGCTGTGCGCAGAGTGACCTCGGGCACCGTCAACGAGACCGTGAACGTCGGTTGCGGTGTGGGACACACCGTGTTCGAGGTCCTGGATGCGATCGGCAGGGTCACGGGACTCGACACGACGCCCACGATTTCGCCGCGACGCGCCGGAGATCCGGCGAGCATGGTCGCGGCAACAGAACTTGCCGAGCACACGCTCGAGTGGAAGGCACGACTGGACTTAGGGGAGATGGTCGAGAGCGCCTGGCGCGGCGCATCGGCAGTTCGCCTCGGCGACTCGGCAACGCCCGCTCGTGACGGGCCCCGTTCGTCATGAGAATCGCGCTGCTGGCAGAGGGCTCTTACCCGTTCGTGACGGGTGGCGTGAGCACGTGGTGCGATCAACTGATCCGTGGACTCCCGGAGAACGAGTACGAGATCGTGGCGGTCGCCGGGAACTCCCGTGAACGACCTGCTCTACCCCTGCCTCCCAACGTGCGCGAGCTGAACATCGTCCCACTGTGGGACCTTGCGCCGGCGGCTCGTCGTCGGCCGACTGTGGCCGACGAAACGGCGTTCCTCGACTTGTACCGTCCGTTTCTGAGGACCGCACTAGATTCCGATACCGCGCAAGTGGACTTCACCGGGGCGCTGCGCAGGCTATTCGACTTCGCGCAGCGCCGCGACCTCACCGCGGTCTTGCAGACCGATGCCGCGATAGGGTCGCTTTCCGAGGTCTGGGGGGACCTCCACGGCCGGCAGTCAATGAGCATGCTCGACGCCGTCCAGGCAACTGAGCTCATCGAGCACTTTCTTCGCCCACTCTCGGCCCCGGTCGTCCGTGCCGAGCTGTGCCACACCGTATCTAACGGGCTACCTGTGCTGCTGGCGTTGGCCGCGAAGTGGACGTATGGCACGCCCATTGTCATGTCGGAGCACGGTGTGTACCTGCGAGAGCGCTACCTCGCCTTCCGCAACATCCAGTATCGATGGCCGGTCAAATCCGTCGTTCTCGCCCTGTTCAGGCGACTGTGCGCGACGGGCTACGCTGCCGCGGACTCGATCGCCCCGGTCAACATCTACAACCAGCGGTGGGAGACCCGTCACGGGGCCGATCCAGACACCATCGCCACCGCATTCAATGGAATTCTCGCTACGGACTATCCACCGGCGGGGGCCGAGCCCGAGATCCCTACGATTGGATGGGTCGGCAGGGTCGATCCGCTCAAGGATCTCGAGACACTGATCAAGGCTTTCGCTCTCGTCCACAAGCAAGTCCCCACTGCGGTGTTGCGGTTGTTCGGCCCCACACCGGTCGGCAACGAGTGGTACGAGGAGAGGCTCCGCGGCCTGAGCAAGGAGCTCGGGCTCACCGCCGAGGTCAGGTTTGAAGGGCCCATCAGGCCCGTCACCCGTGCGTACGGTGAATCGACTCTGGTGGCGCTCTCGAGCATTTCAGAGGGTTTGCCCTATACCGTCATGGAAGCGATGATGTGCGGTCGAGCCACCGTATCGACAGAGGTCGGCGGGATCCCTGAACTCGTCGGTGACGCTGGGATGCTCGTTCCCCCTCTTGACCCAACGGCCTTCGCTGAGGCCTGCATCGTGCTGCTCTCGGACGACGCGTTGCGCCACGGCATGGCTACACAGGCCAGGGAGCGCGCGCTCGGCCTCTTCCAGCTCGGCCAGATGCTCGAGACATTCCGTGGACTTTATCGGCGCCTCACGACCTCTCCGTCAACGTCCATGCTCAGCTCGCTGGAAATGGTCGCTCCACGATGAGTGCACCGACAGTCCTGGATGCCGGCGCGCTCATCACCGGACTCGCCTGGAGCGTGCGTCCGCCACGGATGGTCGGCGATGCCCCGGCTGACATCTACTCTGGCGACGAGAAGCGCAGCCTGGCTCGGCTCGCGCAGTTGACTCGCACCCACAACGAGTTATGCACCCAGGCCGTCGACCCGTTCGAGATCACCGCGGGTCTGGAGGCTGCTGGCGTGAGCGATCGGCAGGCACGCACCATGTATGGAGCGGCGAGCGTCTTCGAACTCGCCGAGGCGATGTACGGCCTCGTACCGCGGCGCCCGTCGACCGCCGTCGCCCCCGTCGACCCCTGGCACCGACCTCTGAGCCGGCACCTGCTTCGTGGGCTGCTGTACGGATTGCCGGGCCTGCTGTACGCCGTGGCGTTGATCATGTTGCAGACCGGGTTCGATGCGGTCCTGCTGCTGGGAACCACCATCGTCGCCACTGGTCTGGGACAAGGCCTCTCCGTGCTCGGCCATGTCTTGATCGGACGGGGTCACAGACCCGCGGCGAGCGCGATGTTCCGGACCGCCCTCGCGTTCGGCGGGCTACTCGGCGTCCTCATCATTGTCGGGGGTTGGCTCTCAGGCTCCCTCTCGCCCGCTGCGGTATTGGCTGGATTCCAGATCGCATACCTGCTGGCCGCAACGGTCCTTATGGTCGTGGACGCGGGCCTGATCCTCCTGGCCGTTCTCACACCCGGCGTGCTTCTCGCGATCATGGAGCTCTCGGGAGCCACGGTGCTACCCCGTGAAGTAGCTCTCGGTGTCCTCGCGCTCTGTGTCGCAGCTGCCGTCGTCACCGCGTGGTCACAGCTGAGCGCGAAGCCACGGGGAACCATGAAGCACCTGCGCGAAGGCTTTGGCCTTGCGAGTTTCGACTACACCATGGGTTCTCACTATTTCGTCTACGGCCTTGCCACCGCCGGGCTGGTTTCCTTTGCGGTTGTGGATGTACTCGGGCGCCGCGGGGACACTGCCGCAGGACCTATCGCCTTGATGATGCTTCCGCTGGTTGGCAGTCTCGGGGTCGCGGAGTGGCTGGTGTATCGACTCCGAAGCCGCGCCGTGACGGTCCTTCGCCAGACCACGTCTGTGAGCCGCTTTCGAGTGCTGGCTCGATCAGAGCTCTTGCGCGCCGTGCTCGCGTACGGAGCCATATTGACCTCCTTGTCGTTCGCCGTGATCATCGTGTTTCCCCAGCAGTCCGCGCGCCTGTTCGTCCTGAGCACCGCTGCGTACGGTGTTCTAGGTCTGGCCTTCTTCTGCGCGACACTTCTGCTGTCGTTGGGGCGGCACCCGCTAGCGCTGGGACTCTCCGTTACGGCTTTGGTGGTCGACAGTTTGCTGCGTTGGGTGTTCGAGTCGGCCTCGCCCGAGGCGCTCGCTGCCGTGCACCTCTCCGTATTTGTCGGTCTGCTCGTGGTGGTGCTACCGGCGGCGGCATCCCAGTACACCAGCGCGGGTGCGCACCGATGAGCCACCCCGTAGCCCAGCTGTCTCTCGCTGTTCCCGCGTACTTTCACCCAGCGGCCTCACCGAACAATTGGCAACAGCTCGTAGAGCTCGCCCCCATGCTCCGGTTCGTTATTATCAATGTGCACAATGGTCCGGGCGAGGCGCCGGACCCGAGCTATCTGCCCGTCGTCGAAGCACTCAGAGCAGCAGGGATCAGAACCGTCGGGTATGTCGACACCAACTACGGGCGCCGCATCCCTGCCGACATCGGACGGGAAGTCCACGCTTATCGGGACTGGTACGGGGTGCAGGGTGTGTTCATGGATCAGGTCAGCAGCGGGCTCGACCAGTTGGACCACTATGCCCAGTGCGTCGTGGCTGCGCGAACGGCTGGAGCGCCGTTCGTCGTGCTGAACGCTGGGACTGAACCTCATCCCGGCTACGTCGACCTGGCCAACGTCACGGTGACCTTCGAGGGCCCATGGGCGGCGTATGTGGATTTGCGCATTCCCGATTGGGCTCGCCGGTACCCCTCGAGCAGGTTCTGTCATCTGGTGCACTCGGTGCCGCGCGGCCGCTTTGCGGACGGACTCGACTTAGCCGCAAAGCGGCACGTGGGCAGCGTCTTTCTCACCGACGGGCGAGGCTCGAACCCCTGGGATCACGTCCCGCCCCTGCTCCCGCCCCTGCTCGCAAAAGAACGCGCGCAAAACCAGCTATCAGTCGGTAGCATGAAGCGATGACTCCTCTTCGCCGGTTCGCCGCGTTGATCTTCTTGGAGCTGCTCGTAGTAAGCCTGGCAGCCTGTAGCGATGGCACGCCGAACCTCCCCCCGTCACCCACGCCAACTGACTCCGCACTGCCATCGATCACGGCAAGCGGCGTCGCAGTGCCCTCGCTCACGCCGACCGACTCCGCACTGCCATCGGTCACGCCGACCGGCGTCGCAGTGCCCTCGCTCACACCGACCGACGCCGCACCGGGTTCGACCCCGCGGGCGGGTTCCCCGGCTGGCCGCTGGAACCCGCCAGTAGGTGTCACCTGGCAGTGGCAGCTGAGCGGGCCGTTAGACCTCAGTGTGAACGCTCAGGTGTATGACGTCGACCTGTTTGATACCTCGGCAGCGCAAGTGGGGCAACTCCAATCCCAGGGCAGCAAAGTCATCTGCTACCTATCCGCGGGCTCCTACGAAGCGTACCGCCCGGACAGTAACAAGTACCCGGCCGCGGTCCTGGGGAACACGCTCGAAGGCTGGCCTGACGAGCGCTGGCTCGACATCCGCCAGCTCGACGTCCTGCTCCCCATCATCGCGGCGCGAATGGACCTATGTGCGAAAAAAGGCTTCGACGCCGTCGAACCTGACAACGTCGATGGTTACCAAAACGACTCGGGCTTTAGCCTGACCGCCAAGGACCAGGAGACGTTCAATCGTGCACTCGCACAGCTCGCCCACGATCGCGGCCTGGCTGTCGGTCTGAAAAACGACCTTGACCAGGTCGCCCTTCTCCAACCGGTGTTCGACTTCGCCGTTAACGAGCAGTGCGCCGAATACAACGAGTGCTCAGTGCTGTCACCATTTATCAAGGCAGACAAGCCCGTTTTCCACGTCGAGTACGACCTTCCCCTCTCGTCCTTCTGCCCCACCACCAACGCGCTGGGATTCAGTTCGCTGCGTAAGTCGCTAGACCTGGATGCGACCTGGACACCCTGTCCCAAGTAGCGAAGCGTTCGGGGTTCGATGGCACGGCGTGTGGACCTGCGTTGCTTGCATCGGGGTCATCGCTCGAGCCAACCTTGATGTCCGGTGACAGTGTGCACCTGGCCGTCACCGTGAACCCACGCTTGACGTTGGCTCCCCGAGGTAATCCGATAGCGCCTACATACACCAGACGTGGTTCGGGACACTTGCCACAATTCTGCCCCAGCTACGCGCTGCACGTGCGATCGCGTCATGTCGCGCGCGTGAATGCGGTCACCTGACGGGCGGCTGGTGGAACTCGCTCATCGGGGCCGGGCGAACGCTGGACCCGACGCGCGTGCGGTCCATCGCGGGCGGCAACTTCTACGACGCCGCCGACGGCGAGGGCCCCATGTGGGCCTCGGCATCGCGCGCATGATCGCCCACACCACGTGCCGCTCGGAACCCGAGTTGCACGGGCGCTTTGGTCGCACGGTGCAAGGGGACGACGATGGCATTCCTGGCGACATCCTGCGCGGGCCAGGCGAACCCAGCTCGGGTCAGTACACGATCGAGTCGTACCTGGCCCATCACGCCGAGAAGCTGGCCCGCGGGTTCGACGCCAACACCTACCTACGCATCGTGCATGCCATCAACACGCATGACATAGGGCGCGGCCGAGGCGGCATCGCGGTAGCCCTCGCCCCAAGTGCAACGGGCTAGCGCGGGTGGCCGCAGTGGACTCCGACAGGCTCTATCCCCTGTCTCACTCCCAAGAACTCGCCGACGCCCTGTCGGGTTGCGCGTGCGTGGACCTGCTGTATTCCGACGTGGGCCACGATGGCTTCCTGGTGGAGTCGCAGCTCTCAATGGGTTGGTCACAGAGTTGCTGGAGCGCGTCGACACGGGTCTGGGCCGGGCGCCAACCTGGGCACGCGACGCATCGGGTCACACCTGAGCGCCCCAATTTACAGCTGCCTATAGCCTTCGCCCTGCGCTCAGGCTCCCACTTCGGAAACGGTCAAGCGATTGCACGTTGGTTGCTTCGAACAGGTTGGCGTAACCCTCGGCCCGAATGGGCATGGTGCACCGATGTGAAGCGGCCACCACGTGATTCTTGGAAAGACCGTTCAAGTCCTTTCCGAAGAAGGTCACGCGACGACTGCACCCATCTCATAGCAATGAACGTCGCACCGGCCAAGCTCTGCGAGCGGGCAATCTACCGCTTGCGTGCCACCACGAACAGGCTTGTTGGCCGTATCTTCTGCGCCACCGTGGTTGCATGGTAGCGATACAACGGTCGGGTCACGAGACTGGCCACTTCGTCAACAGCCGTGAGGAAGGGCGAATTATACTGCGGCCGGTGGAGGACCCGACCCACGCGGGGCATTAGGGGAAATACGCACACCTTCGCTCGCTCAATCCTGAACCCGCTGGCCTCCACCATCTGGCGCAGGAGGTGCATTGGAATCCCCCGCTCACGCTTGGTAATGCCGGCCTTCCGGGTTCCACGCCAGTCGCCCATCGAGACGATGGGCTCGCGAATAAGCGCGTAACCGCCGGACTTAGTCACACGGCCAATCTCCCCTAGCACGGCGCTGACATTCGGAATGTGGTGGAGTGTTCCAAAGCAAACCGTCAAGTCGAATGCTGCGTCCGCGAAGGGCATGAGGCCGTTCGGCTTCGGTTTGAAATAAACAGGCTCGATATCACCTATCGCCGTGCCTACCAATTGATCGGATGGCTCCAGAATGGTCACTTCATCGAGTCGATCAGCAACGGGCTCGAATTCGGCCCCGTAAGCGGCACCGACGCCCAGCGCGCTCTCGAATCGACGACCCGGAGGTAACCATCTGAAGCCATGCCGGATATTGAGCTGGTGATAGGAGTAGCCGGACCCGTCGCCTTCGTTCGCACCTAGTTCAGCGTAGCCCTCACGCTCATCCTCAAACCACGCCGCGACCTCCGCAGGCGAAAAGTCGTCGCCGTACAGCTCAGCGCCTGATAGATACCGACTCTCAAAGGTCGCCGAGTTGGGCAGTGGGTTGGACATGTTCACACGGTACCCGGCTCTCAAGGGACCGGGTTTGGTGACGCCAGTATTTGACGATCTCGTAAAAGATCGTGGAAGTGTCCTTGGCACTGGTTGAGGCGATCGTGAACCCGTTCCGGGTGCGCGGGATACGGAGGGGATGCCGACACTGCCGCCCGCCCAGTGGACACTCAGCCGGACCCGTGGGCCTGCGGTGACGTTGCCGTTGGCTACCGTCACAGGGCCGAGCCCGAAGGGAGCGATGATCAGAACCTGTGCATGCCCCTCGGCAGGGTGACGTGAACGGGCGCACTTCCCCGAGGATGGTCCAAAGTCCAAGTGGCTCGGATCAGGGTCAGCCTTGACGCATGGGTTCGGCCAGGCACACCGCTAGGCTTGGGTTCCCATGGGGCAAGATGCTGAGCACGACGGCGAACACCCGCTGCGAATCGCCCTCGTCGGGCCCGCCGAGCCGCGCGCATTCGCACAATACTTCGACCCCGTTACACGAGCGCAACTCCCCACTGGGCTCGGCGGAGTCCCCGTAAACGAGCTCGGCCGCGCGCTCGTCGACGCAGGGCACCACGTCGTACTCATCACGAGTTCGCGCGATATCGAACAGCCAATGTCTTTCTCGGGAGCGGGACTTCACATCGAGGTGCATCCCTATCGGTCACGAGCGCGAGACCGCGCGCTCGACTTTTTCAGGCGGGAACGCGCGGGAGTGGCCGCCGCATTGGGCGCGCATGAGGTCGATGTCATCCACGCCCACTGGACATACGAGTATGCATGGGGCGCCCTAGGCACAGGAACCCCACTCGTCGTCACCGCGCACGATTCGCCTTTCACCATCTTGCGCTGGCAACCGAACATATACCGGCTGATCCGGTTGGTCATGGCTTGGCGAGTGCGATTGTCGGTGAGGCACCTCACCGCGGTCTCCCCTTACCTCGCTCGTCGTTGGCGCAGCACTATGCTTTTCCGACGTGAGATTGCCGTGGTGCCCAACATCGCACCGTTCGAGCCCGCGGTTCCTGCCGCCACGGCCTCACACAGCCTCGCCGTGGTCGACGTTACTGACGCGAGCAGACTTAAGAACGTCACCACGCTCATCGCGGCCTTCGCGCTGGTGCGACAGGAGGCCCCCGACGCCACGCTGACGCTCATCGGCGGCGGGCTTGGCGTCGACGGAGGGCTCGCACACTGGGCCACTGCGCGCGGCATCGAAGTAGGCATCCGTTTCTTGGGTCCCGCGTCTCGCGTCGTGGTCGCCGAGGAACTGAAAGCGGCCGACGTGCTGGCGCACACCTCGCGGGAGGAATCCCAGGGAATAATCCTCCTCGAAGCAATGGCGCATAACCTCGCCATCATCGGCGGACGCACCAGCGGTGGCGTCCCGTGGACACTCGGCGACGGCGCAGCGGGAGCCTTGGTCGACGTTTCCTCGCCACGTTCGGTGGCAGATGCAATTGTCGCTTTTAATGGCCGCGTGCCTTCCCAGGACCCCCACGCTTACGCGGCTCGCACGCTTCTAGAGACACGATTCTCGGTAGACGCGGTGCGCGACGCATACGTGGCCACCTACCGGCGCGCGATCGCCGCGGGAGGCTGACATGAAGTGGTCGGTCGGACGGCAGATAAGCCCGCATGGTGCAGGCCTCGGTAACGAGATATTTCCGTGGGCGAAGGCGCACATCGGCGCTGTGGCAAATGGTGCCGCCGAGGTAGAACCGGCGTGGCGTCTCGGACCCTACTCCTTCGGAGACGACCTACGCGGAACGTATCGCTCGGCGTTGCGGCACAACGTCACGTCGCACGTGATTCCGCATGCCGACTTCGACGCGGCGGACTACCTGGCGACAGGCTGCATCGACTACGCACAAGCTCTGCAGGCAGCAATCTCTGCTGGCGCGCTGGATACTTCCCGACCAGTCGTGAGACACACCTCGCGCATGGCGGGCGGGTACCTGGGCATCGCTAGCGCACGGGACTACCTGCGATCCCGGCTTCTCGGTGGGGCGGATGCGCAGCGCAGCACGGACGCGGTGCGATCCGCTGGGGATCACACGATCACGCTCGGCATCCATGTGCGGCGCGGAGACTTCGCCGCCACGCCACGCGCAGTTGAGCCGGGCGCGTTCAACGCAACGATGCCGTTGCCGTGGTTTATCAATGCAGCGCGCGATCTCGCCACACGAGCCGAACTGCCCGTAACTGTAGTGCTGGCAAGCGACGATCCCTCTTTGGCGCTCGACCCGCTGGACCTCGGCACTGACCAGCCGGTGCTTCGGCCTGGCGCGAGCGCGCTCGGCGACCTGGCGGCACTCGCCGCATGCGACGTGGTGCTCCCCAGCATTTCCAGTTTCTCCATGCTCGCGCTGTTCCTGGGCTCGGCACGATACGCGTGGCCGCGCGAGCACCTCCATCGCGAGGGAGACTGGCTGAGCATCTGGGGTGGAGAAGCTCAGGGCTGGGGCCAGATCGTGACTGCTCAGAACGCGACACACTACGATCCGGATCCGGCAGGGCCACGCGGCGTCCCCCTTGCAGTCGGCGAGCCATGGCCGGACCCTTTGGTCGCCGACCTCTCCGAAGGACGCAGCGCGTCGTCATCGCCCGCCCGCGACCTCATCTACTACGGGGTGGTGCCTACATGAGAGAGTCAGGTCACTCTTCCACCGTTCGCCGCGTGGGCCGCGGCATACTCTGGGTGACGGTCGCTCAGGTCGCCATGATCGTGGGACAGTTCGGCTTGGGAGCCGTCACGGCACGAGTGTTTGCGCCGGAGGTGTTTGGCTGGTACGCCGCAGCGTTGAGCCTCCAAGCGATCTTCGTGATGGCAACAACCACGGGAGTGCCGTCATACGTGTTGATGCGGCCTCACCTGTCGCACGGCGACGTCGCCCGGATGCGCGCCTGGACGGCGATAGCCGCACTGGTGACCGCGGGTGCCTTCTGGGTAGTACTACCGTGGTGGTTGGAGCTCCTGCGAGCGCCGGGTGGTGTGGTGTTCGCCCCGGTGCTGGCCGTGGCCCAGTGCCTCACTCCCCCGGCCGCACTTGAGCTTGCCCTGGTACGTCGCCAACGCAAATCAGGAGCCGATGCCGCAATCTATGGAGGGGCAGGGCTGGCGGGCCTTATCGTTGCTGCCGTTGCCACGATCCAGACGCAGGCACCCCAGTCGCTCGCCGCTGCACCACTTATCGCGGCGTTTCTGACTCTTCCGCTCGCTCTCCTCGCGCAGGGGCGGGGCCGTCGGGGTGATGCGGTGGGTCCGGCACTCGAGCCCGCTCGCAAGACCGTCCGCTACCTCGCCGGTGTCTCGGGTGTGAACGCAGTCCACTTCACGATCACCCAGATCCCTACATGGGTGCTCTCCACGACCTTCGGGCCACGCATACTGGGCTTCTATTCCCGCGCCACGAGCTTGACGAGCACGGCGGCATCGGGTGTTTCGACGTCGCTTATGCGCGTTGTCCAACCGTATTGGCGGGACAGGGAGCCGGGCCCATCGCTGGAACGAGCCCTGAGCGACGCGCTTCGGGTCTCTTCGGGGATCGCGATCTCACTATTCTCGGTGGTCGCCGTTCTGGCCCCCGACTTCGTCGCCGTGTGGCTCGGCGAGGGCTGGGAGATAGCGGGACGGTTCGCGATCCCGCTCGCGCTGGGGGCAGCGGCACAGGTGCCGTTCGCCGTCCTCACCGGGGCGTACGAGATGAAAGCTCGGCTACGCGCCGTGCGCAATGCTCAAGTCGCGATGCTCGCGCTCGGAGGTTTGGGCGCCGCAGGCGCGGCCGCAGGCCTAGACTCACTAGCCGTCGTGTCTATCTTCGCCGCGATGCCTTGGGCAGGGTTGCTTTGGCTGATTGCACGCTCGGGACACACGCGCGGAGCCCGCTTACACATCGCCGATCTAGGGCCCAGCCTCTGGTGGGCCGCCATACTCGCGGCGGCTTCCTTCGCCGGCTCCTACGCTGCTCACCACTTTGAAGTAAGCGTGCTTGGGTCGACGCACCTTGCCTCATTACTCGCCGGAGGGATCCTCGCGGTCGCCGCAGCGGCACTCACGATCAAGCGCCACCCGCTAGCATCCGTATTGCGAGAACGCCGTGACAGCATGACCACGAGCCTCGATTAGGTCTTCCGAGGGGCTCCCGGATTCCCGGGGACAATAGGGGTACCGAACCTTCGCGCGCGCCACGCGCTAACAAGTCGTGTGAACTCATGGAACACGTACGTGCGGTAATCATTGCCGAACGCCCCGCGGTGACGAATCCACGTGACGTGGCTCGCGGCGGCAAGATGGCGCATGAGCTTGCGCCCGGTACTGCCCCGGTCAACGGGTGGCGTCTGTGCCCTGGCTACTTCGAGGGTGGAGAGGTCGTCGCCCGCGGGCTGCACTAGCCACGGATACGCGACAGAGAATGCGACCCGCGCCGCGAACTCAGCTGGCCAATCCGCTACGTACCGGACCGGAGATTCCTGGGACAGGAGCTCCGCCGCGGCCCGGTTGATGAGGTACGCGGTGGTGGTCAACGGAGGGGTGCACGCTCGCCACACCGTGCCCCAAGGGGCGCGCAATACAGGATCCGGCCCCGCCACGGCTGTGCGCGCCCCATGGGAGAAAAGGCTGACGACTGCGGGTTCAACTCCCAGCACTCCCCAAGGAAGCGACCCGGCATCCCAGTCTCCTTGAGGACGCGCATCATCCTCGCAAACGAGCGCCACACCCGCACCGCTGTCTAGCAATCGTTGAGCGGCAACCCTGTGAGCGAGCGCGCACCCAACCTCGCCCGCCGTGAGCATCCGGCGCATGACCACGCGGGCACCGACCGCGTCGTACAGGTTTGGATCAGCCATGTCAGCTTGCGACACTAGGACGCCGTTTGAGCGCCGCACATCGAAACCACGCGTCGCGAGGTCGTGCTCGAGCGGCTCGCCTCGATACCCCTCGTCTAGCCCGATCACAAATGCTATGGCCGGGACATGGTCATCAGTCATGGCCCACTCTCGGATGCTGTAACAGCCGGGACTCGGCGAACTAGCTGAAGTTCGCGGAACCGCCTGATGGAACGGCGAGGCGGGGGACGAGACACCATCGATGCATTCAAGGCAAGAGCTAATGCGGGGAACACATACCAGGGCAAGGAATAGCCCCATCCGAACACAATCACTGCGACCCACGCACCCGCTACCCAGGTCGCGTCGTGCAGCGCCAAGGATCGGCGTAGTACGGCGATGAGGAACCACACAAGAGCAACCGAGGCGATCACGCCACCGCGGAGGAACACCGACACGTACCAGTTGTGAGGTGCGAACTCGACCCAGCGGGTTCCGCCTTCTAGCCGGCCAAACCCGCTACCGAACGGTTGCCCAAAAACGACGACTCCAGGACCCTTGTCGAACGCCGCACCGATCAGCGCGCGCCAACTGGAAACGCGTCCCACGTAGGTGCCATCACTCGTCGCAGATTGGGACAGCTGAGTCGCAAAGCCCCCAAGAACTCCCGTGACGTACACGACCACGCCGAGAACCCCCACCACCAAAAGCATCGCCAGTGCGGAGGCGCGCTGGCGTGCACGAGTGCGCAGAAAAATTACAATCAGACCGATTGCCAGGGCAAGTGCTGCCGTCCGCTGCTGTGAGGCAAGCACGACAACAAAGCATGCGACAGCGAAGACGGCCGCGCCGCGCCGCCAGTGGTTCGGAGCTAGAGACAACAGAGCCATCCCTGAGACCGCGAGCATGAGGGCCTGACCCGCAGTCAGGATCCGGCTGGTCTGGATCGCCAGACCGTCGTCACCGAAAACGAAGGTATCCGCCGCACCCAAACCATAGCGCGCGCCGTGATAAAGCGCGGCGATCATGAGCGCAGTCCCAATGAAAAGTGAAAATCGCAGGACGACCGATCGCCGCGCGCTCAGGTTGGCTGAGTCGTCTGTCCACACCACACTGAGGCCCCACAATGTAGCTATAACTACGAAGAAGTACCCCCGAGCCTCAACCACGACTGCGCCGAGGTCATACATGCCGAAGGCTGCAATAAAACTCGCTGTCAAGCTGAACAGCAGTGCGAAAAGTGCGTAGTGCACCGAATGTAGTCGAACTCGCAGACGAACCAAATTGACGATGAGCGCGACGGCCAGAATCGCGACAAATACATCGTCTAGATAGATGGAGAATCCAACGACGTCGGCAAGACGAGGCGCCTGCGGGAACTCCCAAGCAATAATTGGCATTGCCGCGGAGAGCGCGAGTCCACCGCCGGGCCACCGCACGACACAAGCGACCACCAGGAGAAACGCCGCAAGCGCGCCAAGCACCTGGACGAAGAGCCACGCGTAATCAACGATCGTCTGCACGTTCACCGGCAACCTTCCCGGGGCGATTCGTGCGCACCACAGATGAATACACCTCGGTATACTCGGTGGCGCCCCGCGCAGGAGAAAAATCTGGGTGCCACCCCCGTGTGCCATGACCCGCGCCGAGTGCCTCCAGGATGGCACGAGCCCATACGGAGCGTTCATACGGAAGTGCGGTCACGCCTTCGATGCTCGCGGCCCAACGAAGCCCTGGTGCGTCAGCAATCAGCGCTGGGACGCCCATCTGGAGAGCCTCGGCGAGAGCAACGCCCATGCCCTCATGTCGCGATGGCATCAGGAAGACCCCAGCACCCAACAACCACGGGAGGGGGTCCCTTACACCGCGACAAAGAAGACGGCCTTCAGATTCGACTTGAGCGAGAATCTCACGCTCGCGCGTCGATGCCCCGCTCTCATCGCCCACGAAGGCGAGGGGCACTCCAGCGTCCAGCACGGCTTCTAGCGCCAGCACGTGGTTCTTAATCGGCGAGGAGTTGCCGACGATGATCGCGTAATCACCGGCCTTGCTTGGGGGTTCGGCATCGATGAACCCTTGGCCGACCCAATTCAGGATGGTCGTACATTCCCTACCTATGTGGGCTTCATTCGAAGCCACGTCGCTCGACGGAGCGATGAAGACATCCACGTAGCGGTCCACGAGCCGGGACTGAAGCTTGCGCGACCAACTCCGGCGGCCGCGCACCGGGAGTATGTTGTGCACGGTACGAACCACCCGCACATGGCGCCGAGTGGCACGAACTGCGTTGAAAAAAGCCCCCTCAGTATGAACGTGGAGAAGATCGGGCTTGCCCTCGCTCAACGCACGTGACAGCGCCGCCACGCCATCACGACTGCGGATAGGCGGTACCGTGACGACGCGATACCCCGCCGCTTCGAGGTCCGCACGGAACGGGTGGTCATCGCCCTGACCAATGACAACGTGACGCGAGCCCTCTGGCCAGAACGGCGCGGCCGAGACGAGCATCCGCTCCATGCCACTGGGCCGCAATGGGCCCAGCAAGTGCCAGACCTCAAACGCTCGCCCGTTTGCGGGGGCGCTGTCACGGTTCATAGCCACCACGGTAGCGAACCGGCGTCGTACTCGTGTCCCGTTGCTCCGGTGTCTATCTGGGACAATGGTGGCAACCACAGGGGGCCAGCTGCAGTGAGGCACATTGAGACGAGCGAACGCGTAGGAGGCGTGGACGTCCACGTCTGCTCGTTCGAAGCAGCGGTTGAGTCCCTCACCGGCTGCCGCGACGCCCCTGCGGGCTCGGTGCGCCTGGTGAACGCTTGGTGCGTGGTAGTGGCCCAAGACGATCAGGACTACCGAACGGTGGTCAATGGCCCAGGACTGACCCTGCCGGACGGAGCCCCCGTGCTCTGGGCGCTTAAGCGCACCCCAACCGGCCGGCAGGCGCAACGCGTGCGCGGACCATCCCTCTTTGAGGCGACGCTCGACCGCGGGCGGACCGATGGTCTGCGACATTTCTTTCTGGGTGGTCCACCACAAAGCCTCGATACCCTTGTGACTAAAATTGGGCTCCGCTACCCCGGTGTTGAGATCGCTGGGCAGTGGTCACCACCGTTCGGTGACATGGCGGGCGCCGTGCTCGACGAGATCAACGAGCGCATTACATCTGCGGCTCCCGACATCGTGTGGGTGGGACTTGGCGCGCCCAAGCAAGACATGGTTGCGGCAAATATATTCGAACGCACTGGGCTCACCTCCGTGGGCGTCGGCGCCGCATTCGACTTTGTGGCCGGTACGGTCCGCGAGGCACCTAGGTGGATGCAGCGCCTGGGCTTGGAGTGGCTGTTTCGATTCGGCACGGAGCCCCGCAGGCTGTGGCGCCGCTACCTCGTTGGGAACCTGCGGTTCCTATGGATCCTGGCGCGCGGATGAGAATCGCTCTGGTGCACAGCTTCTACTCCTCGACGCAGCCAAGCGGCGAGAATGCCGTGGTGCGCGCGCAGGCCGAAGTACTGGTCGACGCGGGGCACGACGTTCACATCGTCACGGCTTACACCGATGAACTAGAAAAATCGGCCGCCTACCCCGCACGAGCCGCGTGGCGGGTAGCGACAGGAAAAGGCGCGAGTCCGTCTGCGGAGCTTGAGCTCCTGCGCCCGGATGTCGTGCACATCCACAACCTTTTCCCCAACTTCGGTCACTCCTGGATGGAAAAGTGGCCCGGCGCAATCGTCCAAACCCTCCATAATTTCCGCACAGTGTGCGCAGCAGGGACCCTGTTTCGAGACGGCCACGCGTGCGAAGAGTGCCCCACCTCGGGCTCACTCGCGGCGGTGCAGCATCGCTGCTACCGGGGCAGTGCCGTGTCCACCGCTCCCCTCGCACTTGCTACCCGCGGTGGGGGCCGTCATTCAACTCAACTCGTCCGACCGGAGCGAGTTGTCGTCCTGAGCGAGCGTAGCCGCGAAACTATCAGCCGCCTCGCCGGACCTGAGCTCGCAGATCGACTTCGCGTTGTTCCCAACTTCGCGCCCCCACAGGCCCAGACTCCGACCTCGGAGGAACGGGACGCTTGGGTGTATGCAGGCCGGCTGGCGCCCGAGAAGGGAATCGCACAACTCCTCGAGGCGTGGCCCCACGAGTTGCCCCTCGATGTGCTTGGCTCCGGGCCGGACCTCGACGCATGTCGCTCCGCGAGTGCAAACAAAGACATCCGCCTCCTCGGTCAGGTCTCGCCGGACGCCGTCCCGTCACACCTCGGCCAGTCGCGAGGTCTGGTCTTCCCCAGCAAGTGGGCTGAGGGAATGCCCACAATCTACCTGGAGGCGCTCCTCGCAGGCGTGCCCACGCTGGCGCTACGTGGCAACGCTGTCGCCGACGACGTCGCGGCTTCCGGCACGGGAATCGTGATCGGAAGTATGGAAGAGGCCGGCAGCGCGGCAGCGGCGGTTGAACTCGACCGGGAAGCCCTGTCCAGTTCGGCACGCAGGCGCCACGAGAGTGCCTTCTTGCCCAGCTTATGGGCAGCAAGTATGGAAGCGATATACGGCGAAGCACTCGCCTCGCGGAAGGCGCGATGACGTCATGACGTCATCGCGATCCGTAACAATTGTGCAGGAGTACGTGCCGGCCTATCGCGCGCCCCTCTTCCGCGAGATGAAGGTGCTGGCCAAGGCACGCGGCATCGACCTACGGATCGCTGCGGGTACGCCGCAGGGAACCCAGGCGCAGCGGGGCGACACATCCGACTTCTCGCCAGACATTCGTGTCGGAGAACAGAAGTGGTCGGTGCTCGGGCGCCGCCTATCGTGGCGGTCACTGGGAAGTGTGTACCGCGACTCCGACTTGGTGATTTTGGAACAGGCGCGCCGGAACATCGACACCCACCTGGCGCTCCGACATCCCAAGCACAAGGTCGCCCTGTGGGGTCACGGCCGGGACCACACCCGCGACGTCTCTCAACGGGACGCGAAGCTGTTGGCAGACATGACCGCGCGCGCCCACTGGTTCTTTGGGTACACGACGGCAAGTGTCGACCATGTGGTTGAGACGGGCTTCCCGCGGGAGCGCACTACTGTCCTGAACAACACCACGGACACGGCATCGCTAAGCGCCACCCTCGCGGACGAGACTCTCGTGTCAGTCGCCGCAACGCGGGCGCGGCTGGGCCTAGGCGCAAATGTGGCGACCTTCATTGGCGCGCTCGACGATTCCAAACGGCTCGACTTCCTGCTCGACGCTGCCGACCTGGTGGCGCGTGACGTGCCCGACTTCACCCTGGTGGTCGCTGGGGATGGACCACTCCGCGACTGGATAGACCAGCAGACGGGTACCCGCCCGTGGCTACGACGCGTGGGACGCCTCGTAGGTAAGGACCTCGCGTCGTGCCTCGCAGTCTCGGACATCATTGCGATGCCTGGGCGGGTTGGCCTTCTCGCCGTCGACGCACTTGCAGCAGGAGTCCCCATCGTCACCACCGACTGGCCGTTCCACGCACCTGAGCGCGCTTACCTCACGGCCAACAACTCCGTGACAACGGCTAATACTGCTGCGGCATACGCGAACGGAATCACCGCGCTCTTGGCTGACCGCCAGCGACGGGACGGGCTCGCGTCGTGCGGACGGCAGGACTCGGTTGACCTGACCATTGAAAAGATGGCCCAGCGGTTTGTCGAGGGGATCGAACATGCACTCGACGCCTGAGCCGCAACGCGTGCTCGCAATCATGGCCGCACACAACCGGCGCGACACGACACTCACCGCCGTCACACGGCTTGCCGCATCCGCTAAGCGCGCATCCGTCGCGGCGACCATAGTGCTCGTAGATGACGGATCGACTGATGGCACCTCAGGCGCGGTGACTGACGCGACATCCATCCCCGTCCAGATCATCACCGGGGACGGCTCCTGGTTCTGGGCCCGCTCAATGGCAGCGGCAGAGCGCCGAGCGCTTGAGCTCTCAAACGACGGTGACTGGCTGTTGTGGCTCAACGACGACGTGGTACTCGACGACGATGCGTTAGCACGCCTCATTGATGCGTCGAGTGCCCGCCCGGGCGCCATCATCGTCGGCTCCACAAGGGATCCTCAGACCGATGCTGTGACCTACGGCGGCATGATGAGAGCAGGACGTCACCCGCTGGCGTTCGCGCTCACTACACCTCCCCGATCAGGGCTGGCACCCATCGACACGTTCAATGGGAACATCGTGCTGGTCCCCGTGGAAGCCGCCCGCGAATTAGGGGGGATCAACGGCGAGCTCTCGCATGCGCTGGCCGATATTGATTACGGCTGGCGCGCGCGAGGCACGTCCCGCCATGCGGTGCTCGCGCCTGGCACCTTTGGAACGTGTGCACGCAATCCAGAGCGCACCTTCCCCACCCGCAGGGCGCAGTGGCGATCATTCATAGGCATCAAGGGCGGTGGCAACGGCAAGTCGACGGCGCGTGTGCTCCGCCGACTCGCACCGTCTACCTGGGCATTCTGGTGGACTGCGACTTACGTTGTTTGGTGGGCACGACGGCTGTCACCAGGGAGAGGCAGCCGGTGACGGGTGATGCCAGCCGAGTAGTCTTGGCCAGATAGTTAGCACCACGATTTGGGGGAAATGTGACCAACAAGGCCTTCATCACCGGCATCACTGGGCAGGACGGCTCATATCTTGCCGAACTACTGCTTTCGAAGGGCTACGAGGTTCACGGCCTTATCCGTCGAGCCTCGACCTTTAATACCGGCCGCATCGACCATCTCTACGTGGACCCCCATAATCCGGGTGCCAAGCTGTTTTTGCACTACGGCGACCTTTCCGACGGTGCCCGTCTGGTGTCCCTGCTAGCGCAAATCAAGCCCGATGAGGTTTACAACCTGGCAGCGCAGTCTCATGTGCGAGTGAGTTTTGACGAGCCAGAACACACGGGCGACACCACAGGCGTGGGCACGACTCGCCTGCTTGAAGCTGTGCGAATAACGGGCATCAAAACGCGCTTCTACCAGGCCTCATCCTCCGAGATGTTTGGTGCGACTCCGCCACCCCAAAGCGAGGACACCCCGTTCTACCCCCGCAGCCCCTACGGCGCCGCCAAGGTGTATTCGTACTGGATGGCCAAGAACTACCGCGAGGCATACGGGATGTTTGCCGTGAACGGCATCCTGTTCAACCATGAGTCCCCGCGCCGCGGCGAGACGTTTGTGACGCGCAAGATCACCCTTGCTGCGGCGCGTATCAAGGCCGGCGTGCAGGGTGAGTTGTGGCTGGGTAACCTCGACGCCGTGCGTGACTGGGGATACGCGGCCGAATACGTCGAGGGCATGTGGCGCATGTTGCAGGCCGACGAGCCCGACGACTATGCGCTCGCCACTGGCACAGGAATCTCGGTACGTGACTTCCTTGCAGAGTCGTTCGGACGCCTCGACCTCGATTGGAACGACCACGTGAAATTCGACGAGCGCTACTTGCGCCCTACCGAGGTGGACGTGCTCATCGGCGACGCCTCCAAAATCAAGAACAAGCTCGGGTGGGAAGCCACTGTCGACGGGCGTGCACTCGCCCACCTCATGATCGACGCCGATGTCGAGGCCATCACGCACGAAGGCACACCGTGGCATGACACGGTGTCGCTCGAGTCGTGGGGTACCAAGTGACCGCACCCAACGGCGTCGACTACACGCCCGGGCCACTAGATCGAGACGCCACGTTCTATGTGGCGGGCCACAGGGGCCTAGTCGGCTCCGCGATGTGGCGTCGCCTCGAAGCGGCGAACTTTGCCAACCTGGTGGGCAAAACATCGGCCGAGCTGGACCTGAAGGACCGCGACGCGACGTTCGCCTTCTTCGAACGGACCAAGCCTCGTTACGTGGTGTTGGCTGCTGCCAAGGTGGGCGGCATCATGGCGAACAGCACCTATCCCGTGGACTTCTTGTCGGACAACCTTCGCATCCAGACGAACGTGATCGACGCGGCCATCGCGCACGGCGTTGAACGGCTACTGTTCCTGGGATCCAGCTGCGTCTATCCCAAGTTCGCGCCGCAGCCGATCCCGGAGGACGCGCTCCTCACGGGACACCTGGAGGAAACCAACGACGCCTATGCGATAGCCAAGATCGCAGGCATTGTGCATATCCAGGCCGCACGCCGCCAATACGGTGTCCCCTGGATCTCAGCGATGCCCACCAACCTCTACGGCCCCAACGACAATTTCTCGCCTCAGGGCTCCCACGTGCTGCCGGCTCTCATTAGGCGCTACGACGAGGCCGCAGGCGCCGATGACGCATCCGTGACCAACTGGGGCACCGGCGCTCCGCGGCGCGAATTCCTTCATAGCGACGACATGGCGGATGCCTGCCTGCACCTGCTGGAGAACTATGACGGACCCAGCCAAGTCAACGTGGGCACCGGCAGCGACGTCACTATTCGGGAGATCGCCGAGACCATCGGCCGCGTCACTGGGTTCGCGGGCGAAACCCTGTGGGATACCTCGAAGCCAGACGGTACTCCGCAGAAGCTGCTGGACATATCTCTATTACGCGACGCGGGGTGGACAGCACAAATCTCACTCGAAGATGGCCTCAACCGAACGGTCGAGTGGTACCGCTGGCACCGCGACGATTTGCGCGCCTAATAGGCTCCAGCATGTCGCACCACCGTGAATAGCGTCCTCGCAAGAATCAATAGGTCTCCACCAAGGCTCCAGTTCTCCGTGTAGTACAGGTCAAGTCGTACCGACTCCTCCCAGGTGAGGTCGGACCGGCCACTCACCTGCCAGAGTCCCGTCATGCCGGGCTTGACGAGTTGCCGTCGCTCCACATCCGTCTGCCACACGGCAACCTCGCTTGGCAGTGGCGGCCTTGGGCCCACCAGCGACATATCGCCCACGAGCACATTGATGAGTTGCGGCAATTCGTCGAGCGAGAACCGCCGTAGCACCCGCCCCACCGTGGTCACGCGAGGGTCATCATGCATCTTAAAGTGCACATCGTCGCCCTCATTGGCACCCGCGAGCTCGGACAGCCGCGACTCGGCATCCACGTACATCGAGCGGAACTTGAGCATCCGGAAGTGCTCCATACCCCGACCCACGCGCTGCTGAACAAAGAAGACGGGACCAGGCGACGTGAGCTTGACCAGGGCAGCGATCACCAGCATGGGAATCGCCAGCACGATCAGAAGCACGGCTGATCCGACCCTGTCCAGAGCGGCCTTGGTCCAGTACTTGCCGCCATCGAACGTGGGAGAGGTGACGTGCATCAAGGGCAGACCCTCGACCGGGGTGATGTTGACCCGCGGCCCGGCCACGTCCACCACCGACGGGGCCACAATGAGACCGATCCCGGTTCCTTCAAGGGCCCAGCCCAACTGCCGCGACTGCCGCAAGGAAGTGGTGTCGTCCCCCGCCACCACAATGAACTCCGCCCCCACGGAGCGCGCCTGTGCGACCGGATCGCCCAGCGACCGCATCACGGGCACGCTGAGCCCAGCCAGGGCGGCGTCCCCGCCGTCCCCCCGCGACACCGCAACAGCCACCACGTGGTAACCCGCCCGGCGCCCCCGGCCAAGGCGCTCTGTGAGTTCGGCCACGATCTGTGCAGGGCCAATGAGCAGCACCTGCGCTTGCAGAAAGCCAGCGTCGCGCTGGGCGTGAATCCACAACCTCCATGCCCCGCGGTAGACCAACAGCGCCACTGTCCCCAACGGCGCAGCGATCAACAGGTAGCCGCGCGAGATGTCCCATTGAGTGAGGAACGCCAAGATCGCAACGGCGGCGAAGGTAAACCACGTGGCCCGCAACACCCGCTGAAACTCTTGCGGACCGTGGCCAAAAATCCGCGCCTCTCGTGAGTGTGCCATGCCAAGCGCCACCCACCAGGTGACACCAACGCCGACGGTCACCAGTAGATAAGGCGGTGCGGAAGGCCCAGAAACAACCTGGCCCGGCGTCGAACCAAACCGAGTAAATTGAGCGACTGCCATCACTAGCAACACCACAAAGGCGTCAGAAGCGGCTAAACGCGAACGATACTTGCGTGCCCAACCGGCTGAGCCGTTCATTGTTTGCGTGGAAGCCGCCATTGACAATCCCCCAAGGTTACAAAGCACTTTACCGCCATGCGTGCGCCGCCAAAGCCGGCAACATAGCCCAGGTAACCACGACAATCCGACGCGTGTGACCCTCAAGTTCGGGGAAAGCGGTGAGCGTCCGCTTCCGTGAGATAATTTGACCCGGTCGAAACATGATTTCTCTTACGGTGACGAGGAGTGAAATGGAACTGCAGGATTATCTCCGCATCCTGCGGAAGAACTGGTGGCTCATTGCTACATGTGCAGCACTGGGCACGGCTGTGGCGCTCACCTATTCCTTGCTGGCAACCCCTCTCTACGGGACGGCTGCGAAGGTCTTTGTCTCAACGACGAGCGCAACGAGCGCGTCAGAACTTCAGCAGGGCAGCAGTTTCACGCTGCAACGTATCAAGACATACGCCGATCTTGTGGGCACCTCGGCCGTGCTACAGCCCGCCATTGATGAACTAGGAATCGAGGTGTCGGTCGCGGATCTAAGAGGCCAGGTTTCAGCGAGCACTCCTCTCAACACCACTGTTATTGACATTAACGTGTCGCAAGAAGATCCCGTCTTTGCGGCGTCACTCGCCACAACAGTGGCCGAACAACTCTCCGAGGTAGTGGAGAAACTCGAGACCACGGATCCCAGTGCGGGCTCGCCCGTGCAACTTTCGGTGGTCCAGGAAGCGGAGGTGCCGACGCAGCCTACGAGCCCCAATTCCAAGCTGAACATCGCGCTGGGCTTGCTGCTTGGCCTTGTGGCGGGTATCGGCGTGGCACTGCTGCGACAGACTCTGGACAGGCGAGTGCGCAATGAGCGAGATCTGGGGTTGCTGACGGACGCTCCCGTGCTTGGCGGAATTGTGTTTGATCCCAAGGCCAAAGAACGCCCACTTATTGTCCACGCAGACCCGCGAAGCCCTCGTGCCGAATCGTTCCGGACGCTACGAACTAACCTCCAGTTTTTGGACACCGACAGGGCTGACCATTCCTTCGTGGTCACCAGCTCTATTCAAAGCGAGGGAAAGAGCACAACGGCCGCCAACCTTGCGATTGCGCTGGCCGATTCAGGTGCCACAGTACTGTTGGTGGACGCCGACCTGCGCAAGCCCAAGATGGCGACGTACATGGGCATCGAGGGAGGCGTGGGGCTCACCGACGCCATCATCGGCCGTGTGCAAACGGCCGACGTAGTTCAGCGCTGGGGGCACACATCGTTGTACCTGCTGGCGGCCGGCCAAACTCCGCCCAACCCTTCGGAGTTGCTGGGATCGAGCGGAATGGAGGCGATCATTCATGAGCTCGCCGGGCAATACGACGTCGTGCTCTACGACTCGCCGCCGCTGCTGCCCGTCACTGACAGCGCAGTGCTGACGCGGCTCGTGGGCGGCGCACTCCTGATCGTGGCCGTTGGCCGAGTGCACAGCCCCCAGGTGGGTGCCGCACTTGATGCGCTCGACAATGTCGGCGCCAAGGCATCCGGCATCGTGTTGACAATGTTGCCCACCAAAGGCCCTGACGCCTATGGCTACGGCCGCGACAGACACACCTACGGATACGGCGCCTCGCCAAAGAAATAGCGCGCCGCTTTACTCCGCGGGCAAATATGCCGCAACGACCGTCGGCACCGCTCACGTGGTCGAACTTCTAGGTATTAGCGAGCGTTCTGTGCAGAACGGCGACGGGCGGCTACGAATACCGCTCCGGCGCCAGCGACCAAAAGTGCTCCTGCACCAATCGCGAGCCCACGGCTCTCGAATCCAGTCGCGGAAAGCTCATCGCCACCGGCCGCAACGCCACCATCGGTGCCGGTAGCACCGCCAGTGTCCGTGCCAGCCTCTGCCGCGATCGTGATGCTCAACGTGTCGACGGCTACACCGTCTATAAGGCCGGTGATTCCCAAAACACCGGATTCACAAGGCGCGGTGACGGCGAAGGTGGCTTCATTGTCGACGATGACCTTGACCGGGGTCGTTTCCTTGCCCTCAACGCCATCAACAGTGAAGGCGTTCGTGCCGGGGAAAGTGAACTGCAACTGTGCCTGGGAGCCGTTAGGGCCCGCGACAGTGACGACAAACGATCCGCACGGAGCAACGGTAGTGGCGCTTGCGCTAGCGGAGTCCTCGGGTGCGGGATAGGTTCCTACAGCGGAGGCGGCAACAGGTGCCATGGCAACTGCGGCTGCGACGGCCGCGACGGCCGCGACGGCGATTATGCGACGGATCATTTGCCTATCCTCAAAGTGAGGTTGCTACACGGATGGGTTACACACAACGATAACGAACCAAGATTAGCAGACGCCATTGTATGAATCGAAGGTCCTGATGTAATCGTAAGGTTGCGGGCCCGGCGTACCAACGAAGGCCTCGGGGCTCAGACCCCGCTGGGTGGCGGTGAGGTCGAACGTCAACGTGGTCGATTCACCTGGTAATAGCACCACGCGCGTGGAGGCAACGGTGCGGCCGTGATGGATTTCTGGATTAAGAAGTGCCGCCTCACCGTCCTTTTGGTACTGTGTCACACCCATCCCCGCTGGCGGGTAGACCAGAACATTTGCGTGAAATTCTCCTTCAGGGACATAGACTCCACCACCCGATACGTACCAGGGCAATTCGGATACATCGCCGTCGTATGCATGCGTGAGGGTGAGCGTGACAGTTTGCGCCCGCAGACTCCCGTCCGCGCACAGGTGATCGACTACTTCGGTAGAACGGTCGATGTAATAGCCGATCTTGGACCCCGAGCCGTCGTTGAGAAACACGCCTAGCGCGTCCGTGTCCGCGATAAAATCACCCGCAATTTTGGTGGTCTTTAACAGGTCCTGTTCGTCCGAATACGGGGACCACACCATGAAGCGCCCCTCGTTGATGGCCTGCTCGGCACCACCCACGGCACTGGTCTCGCCGGACACCAGACGGCCAAACAGTACCTGTGACGCTAGTGCGAAGAATGTGTCTTGGTTGTCGGGTTCGGGATAAAGGAGATACGAGTCGCGCAACATGACTTCTGAAAGGTTCTGGTCGGTGATCGTGACACCATTCACGTCCGTGTCCGCCATCCCCTCCAACATGTATTCGAGCGCCACCGGATCAACTGAGATGACGCCGTCGGGTACGTTCCCGTACTCGCGTTCCCAAAACGCGGTCATCAACTCTGCCGAGCGGGGGAACTCCGGGGTGAAGTTGACGTCCTGCGGGTAGTGCACCATGCGCGACGTGAAGATCCTGTCTTCATCGTCGGTCAATTTTGCCACCACCTCATCCCCACTGATCATTGAGTTCGCCGTGGCGTAGCGATCAAAAGTGATGCGGCCATCGTCCACCGTAATCTCGAGCACAGCGCCCGCGATGCCTCCCGTAGTCCGCGGCTCCGCGTTGTTCTGCACCATCACGATGTAGCTGCGCGGCTCCTCGGCACCCAGCATCGACGGCAGCACCTCAGCGGCCACGTGCGCGCCTTGGATAGTCTCGCCCAGCGTGTCCAGGTCCGCCTTCAGTTTCAAGAAAGGCACACGGACCTGATCCACGGTGCCGGTGAGCGACACCTCCTCCAACGCCGCACGCTCGTCAGTCAATACGCCGGCAGCCTGGGCCAGCGTGGCGCGGTATGGCTCCAAGACCAGGGGGTCGATGCGCCCGTCCAAAATCGCCGGGACCTGCAGAGCGTCCAAGTCGGGAAGATCGGACAGCGGCTTCAAGGCGCCGTCCGCGACCTTGCGCACCGAGTCCCCTGCTTGCTGCAGAGGTACCGCCTGGGATTTCACCCAAGGCAGCCGCGAGGCGATCCACCAGTGGGGGCCGTCCGTGTGAGAGGCGAAGGCGTCGGATGCGACCTGGACCTGGAGGACCTCCTCCGCAAGGGCGGCCGCGTCGCCCTCCGTGAGGGCGGTTTGCGCTTGTGCGGCGTGGGTCTTGAGCTGCGACGCTGCGGCGTTGAGCTTCCAGCCGTCCCAGGCGAATAACACCACGAACATCAGGACTAATGCGACGAGGGCGAGCGCCGCCCGCTTAGCGACTCTTGCCCACGGGAATCCCGAGCGGGGCTCAGTAGACTGATACGTTGTCATCGGTTGGGGTTCTCACATTCTGCGTAGCGAGAGAGACGTCGGCGAGCAACGGATGTTTACCCCCGCCACAGTATGCCAAGGATTCGAAAGGGGGGCCTTGTGACGATGATCTTGTCCGTTTGCACCGGCAATATTTGCCGCTCACCTGCAAGCGCAATGCTCGTGCAGGAGTATCTGGGCGACCTTGCCGACTCGACCAGCGCCGGGACGCACGCGATGGTCGGGATGGGAATCCCGCCCGAGATGCTCATGAATCTTCGCGCCGATGGCGACCACGGGATTGACGGACGGGACCATGTGGCGCAGCAGTTGCGCAGCCAGTTGGCGGACCAAGCAGACATCATCATTGCGATGACGGCGGAGCACCGCATCCACATTGTCCAACACACCCCCGCCGCGGTCCAGCGTACTTTTTTGCTGGGCGAGCTCGCACAGGCCGCACACGCCAAGGCTCGCCTCGCGGGAGCCACACCCCAGGAGCGGCTCACTCATATACCCGAGGCAATCAGTTGGTTCCGGCCCGACCTCGCGGCGCTGCACATCGCGGACGTCCCCGACCCTTACAAGCGTGGCCAAGCCGAGTACGACAACACCTACCGGGTGATCAAGGACGCGATCATCGCGATCAACGAATGGGTGCGCGCCGCAGCTTAACGGCCTTCAAAGAGCTGCGAACACGCGAGCGCTACAAGTTCTCCCCCGCCGTCGTGCCATCCCGCCACGAGGCGACTAACGGGTCAAATCCTGTCCGCCAACAACTGTGCCAGGTGGCGCCCCTCAATTCCGGCGGCGTCCACGCCCTGCGTGCGGCACGAGACGCCGTCGGCCAAAAAGATGGAACCCGCAGGCGCGGCCTCCAGCGCCGGCACCAACGAGTTGTGCGCAACCTTCATCGAGGTCTCGTAGTGGCCGCGCTCCGCACCCCAGTTCCCGGCCAGCCCGCAGCAGCCCGATGCTTCCGTCACCGTCGCACCGGCGCGCGCCAGCAGGTCACGGTCAGCGGTGTATCCCATCACCGAATATTGGTGACAGTGGGGTTGCACCACGGCGTTGACATCGTCGAGTCGCGGCGGCTGCCAGCCCTCCCGCGGCTTCACAGGCGCCCGCCCCGTTAGCACCTCGGCGAGCGAGAACACGCCTTGCGCCACGGCGCCCGCTCGTGGGTCGTCCGGCAACAACTCGGTGAGGTCCCCGCGGAGCGCCGCCATGCACGAGGGCTCTACACCAACGATCGGGATGCCGTTCACCGCATACGGTCCCAGCGTCCCCAGCAGCGTCGTTAGCCGCTTGCGCGCGCCGTCCAACTGTCCGGTAGAGATCCACGTCACGCCGCAGCATGCGTCGCCATCGGCGAGAACCACGTCGAGCCCTGCATCCTCGAGCACTGCGATGATCGCCATAGGAATCTGCGGGTCCATACCATCAGTGAACGAGTCCACCCACAGCACCACCCGGTTCTCGGTGCGGGACGCGCCGACCCTCGCGGTCGCCCGCGCCCGCGCAGCATCGGTCTTCCTAAAGGCGGTGGTGGCGAACGTCGGCACCTTGCGTCGGGTGTCCATGCCCGCCACGCCCGTCGCGAACTTCTGCATTCCGGGAATGCTCATCACCGCGTTGGCGAGACGGGGCGCGACGCTCGCCACGTGCAGCCACCGTGGTAGCCATCCCACGGTGTAGTGCGCGACGGGGCGCACCTTGTTCTTATATGTGCGGTAGAGCACCTCGGACTTGTATGCGGCCATGTCCACGCCACTCGGGCAGTCGCTCGAGCACGCCTTACAACTCAGACACAGATCGAGGCTCTCACGCACCTCGGGAGCCTTGAGCCCGCCAACGAGCGTGCCGTTGATCGCCTCTTGCAGCACTCGGGCGCGCCCGCGCGTGACATCCTTCTCGTCTCCGGTCGCCGCAAAGCTGGGGCACATGAACCCGGTACCGGTGGTGACAGCGTCGGAGCGGCACTTGCCGACGCCCGTGCAGCGGTGCACGGCTTCGGTCAGGTCGCCGTGGTCGTGGGCGAATGCGAATCCACCCGCTGACGGCGGAGTCTTCTTAGCCGCGGGCCGGCGCAAGTCAGCGTCGAGGGGCGCCGGGTCGACGATCACCCCGGGGTTGAGGTTGCCCTCGGGATCGAAGATCGCCTTCACCTTGCCGAAGACATCGATCGCCTCAGCCGAGTACATGACCTTCAAAAGCTCACTGCGCGCGCGGCCATCACCATGTTCACCCGACAAGGAGCCGCCCAGGCTGGTGACGAGCGCTGCGCCGTCTTCCATGAAAGCGCGCAGTGGGCGCCCATCCTCGTGCAGCGGGATGTCGATTCGCATGTGGACACAACCGTCACCAAAGTGACCGAATGGCTCACCAGACACGCCGTGGCGCTCCATGAGCACATCGAGCGCGCGCAGATACTCACCCAGGCGCGCAGGCGGTACGGCGGCGTCTTCCCACCCGGGCCACGCCTCCATATTTGCCTGAGTGCGCCCTGCGAGTCCCGCCCCGTCCGCACGAATCGCCCACAGGCGCGCGGCCTCAAGTGGGTCGCGGACGATGCGTACGCTTGCCGTTCCCGCGTCGGCCGCGAGTACGGCCATACGTGCCTCGGCCTCAGCTGCGCTTTGCGCACCGATCTCCACAAAGAGCCAACCGGCGCCCGGCGGAAGTTCGGGAATCGCTCCCGCGCCGTGCGCGCGACGCACCCTGGCTACTAGACGCGCATCCAAGCCCTCCACCGCATCGGGCGAGTGGGCAAGAATCGGGACCACGGCATCGGCCGCTGCGGGCATGTCGTCATACCCGAAGGCAGCCATGAGTCGCACCGGCGCAACGTCGACGAGTTTTACCGTGGCCTCGACGGTCGTCGCTAATGTCCCCTCGGTGCCTACCAAAAAGCGTGCCAGCGAGTGTCCGTTCTCGGGCAGGAGGTGTTCGAGCGAGTAGCCGCTGACCTGGCGGCCAAAGCGGCCAAACTCCGTGCGGATCATGGACAGATGCGCGGCGACCAGTTCGTCAAGGCCCGGCACCGCGCCGAGCGAATCAGCCGCCTCGTAGCGACGCCCCGCGCCGTCCACCACGTTGAGTGAGGACACGTTCTCGGAAGTCTTGCCGTAAGCCACCGCGTGCGGGCCGCATGCGTTATTGCCGATCATGCCGCCCAGGGTCGCTCGCGACGACGTGCTCGGGTCGGGGCCGAACCGCATACCGGCGGGGCCCACGCGCTTTTGCAGGTCGGTAAGAATAACCCCGGGCTGCACGCGCGCGGTTTTCGCCTCCAGGTCGACGTCCAGGATTCGGTTCATGTGACGGGAGGTGTCGATCACCACACCGGCGCCGATGCTGTTGCCTGCCGTCGAGGTACCGCCGCCTCGCATCGTCGTGGGGACGCCGATGGTTCGCGCGGTGGCCAGGGCGGCGACCAGGTCGTCCGCGTCCCGCGGGAATACCACTACTTGGGGAACGATGCGGTAGTTCGAGGCGTCGGTCGAGTACTCGGCGCGGCGCCTCGAGTTTGCATCGACTTCACCATCCACGGCCGCCGTAAGTTCCGCGACGATGTCGGCGCGGGTCTGGGTTGAAGTCATCCGTTCATTCTGGCACGCGGGCCACTGGCTGCGGGCACCAGAATTGTTGGGTCCGCCACCCGTTCTGCTGCACTCGAGCGGCTCGCTGGGCTATTTTTCTCCATCCTGCACCCTCTTTGTGAACTCCCTCGTATTTACCGGCATGGCGACAAAAAGTACGAAACGACACGCCGCGCGCCCAAATCCCTTTAATCACATTGTTCACTTCAGTATCTCCGTGTCACTTGCGTTCATGCGGTGATTCGGGTAGTTGGGTGACAATCGGCGCCAGCCCTAGCGTGACGCGTAACGGCATTCGTGCGCAGTCACCGACGACAGCGTGCCGCGTCTTGGGAGGAAGACAATCATGAAAAAGCTGAGGAATCTAAAAAAGGGATGGGCGTTGATGCTCGCGCTCGTATTGACTGTGACGTTTGCCGGTCCTTCGTATGCGACTGGCAACTCCAACGGCGGCGGAAACGACGAGCCGATCTATGGCGGCCAGAAGGTCACCATCTGTCACGCAAATAACGGCGTCAAGGGCTTCACCGAAAACAACGTCAGCGTAAAGTCGATTGTGAAGGAATCAGGTCACGACAGCCACGATGACGACATCATCCCTGGCTTCGACTACACCGTGAACGGCGACAACGCCCACTACGCAGGAAAGAACCTGGGCGCGAATGGTGAAACCACCGGCCAGGCGATTCTCGACAATGGCTGCGAGATCCCCGAACAGCCCAAGGACAAGGTCGTCCCCGAGCTTCCTATCGTTGTGGACGAATGCGGCACGGAGAACGACAGCTATACCCTCCCCTCGAGCACCGACAGCATCAAGTACTCGTACTCCGAGGGCTACGTATATGCCGAGATTATTGCGAAGAACAAAGAGTGGGATGACGCGCACGACGGCTGGAAGCACGCAGGCAAGGGCAAGTTGAAGTTCAAGATCAAGTACACGAACGTGCCCTGCGGTCCTGGAACCCAGCCTGACGACAAAATGGTCACGACCGTCGTACTCGGCGACTACCAGTGCGACTCGTTGAGCGTCGAAGAGGTGACGACCACGGAATACATTCCGGCCGTCCTCAACCACGCGGGCGACGGATGGGTCGACGGCACCGATGCCGACTCAGCCAAGACGGTTGTCACGAAGGACACCCGCAAGCTGACGGATAAGGAAGCAGAAGAATGCGCCCCCGCAGAGCCCGAGAAGGTTACTGAGTGGGTCTTGTGGACCCTCCCCGCGGCTGGTTGCACCGACGCGTCCAAGCTCAACATGGGCTTCGAGAATGCCGGTAACACCAAGGGCTGGGGCAAGTGCAATACTGCAGAAAACACCTTCCCGCAGACTGACCCTCAGGTCATGACGAAAGCCGAACTCAAGGCATTTGTACCCAAGTGTGGAACCTGGTACCAAGCAGACAAGTACACGGGAACCCAAGCCGAGATCGACGCAGTCCTGGAGGACGGCCAACTCACCTACACAGGCGGCAAAGTAGAGGACAGGAACATCGTCCAGAAGTGGTTCTACCTCAACGGCGAGGACTGCGTTCAAGAGGAGCCCGAGGTCACCGAATGGGTCCTTTGGACACTCCCCGCGGCTGGTTGCACCGACGCTTCTGAGCTCAACATGGGCTTCGAGAATGCTGGTAACACCACGGGCTGGGACAAGTGCAACACCGCAGAAAACGTCTTCCCGCAGACTGACCCCAAGGTCATGACGAAAGCCGAACTCAAGGCATTCGTGCCCGCGTGTGGAACCTGGTACCAAGCAGACAAGTACACGGGAACCCAAGCCGAGATCGACGCAGTCCTGGAGGACGGCCAACTCACCTACACAGGCGGCACAGAAGAGGACAGGAACATCGTCCAGAAGTGGTTCTACCTCAACGGCGAGGACTGCGTTCAAGAGGAGCCCGAGGTCACACCGGTCACGCCAGTAGCTCCGACCGTGGTGGACATGTGTGGCACAGAAGGTGACACTGTAACGCCAGCTGTAGACACCGACTCCATCCACTACACGATGAAAACCTCGCCTAACGGTGACATCAAGGTCACCGCTCAGGCCCAGGATGGCTACGTGCTGACCAACGGTTCTGCTAAGGACTCGACGAAGAAGTACTACACGATCACCGTCGGTGCTGGCTCGCAGTACCAGTTGGACACCCGGGACTGCATCACGGTCTCGGTGCCGGATCCGTCTACCGAATGTGGGTTCATCCTCGGAGACTACGCTCTGCCGGCAAACACCGAGGGCGTGACCTACGAGGCGTGGATCGCGCCAAGTGGTCAGTTACGGATTAAGGTGACGGTCGACCCGACCATGCACATCCTGCTCAACCACTCCGCCAAGGATTCTTACGTGAAGTGGTTCAGCTTCGACGTCAACCAGGAAGTATGCCCGGTAGCCGTCACGCCAGTAGCTCCGACCGTGGTTGATGTGTGTGGCACAGAAGGCGACAGCCGCACGTTGCCCACCACTGAAGGGGTCGCATACGCGTTTGGATCGCACGACGACGACGACTTCCTCTTCGCAGGCTTGACTGCGGAAAACACGATATGGAAGTTGATGCACGGATGGATCGATCTTGGCGACAAGCAGGCAGAGTTGAAGCTTGCTGACTTCTCCAACGAACCATGTGCCGTCACAGAAGTTCTCGGCACACCCCCGCTCGAAGAGACTCCCACCGATTTCACGGTGGTTCTCGGGGCGCCTCCGCTTGCTGCGGAAGCACCACCCGCGACGGCGGTAGTAGCTGAGGTAACGTTCGCCGGCTAGCCTCCCGCGCTAGCGAACACCCTGGACCCCGTCTCACTTCGGTGAGGCGGGGTCTTCCCGTTGCGCCCATCCTGCGGCCGCGTGCGGGGTGCGGGGTGCGGGGTGCGGGGTGCGGGGTGCGGGGTGCGGGGTGCGCCTTGACTCTACGGCGTGAGCTGCGAGATGCGAGCTACGGCGTGAGCTGCGGGATGCGCCTAAGCGTTGATGTAAATCGGAGTGCCTAATGGCAGCCCAATCTCCTCAGCGATCTGCGTGATGGCGTCATTGGAAACCCGCATGCATCCGCTCGACACTGTGCGCCCAAAAGAGGTGTCATCATTCGTCCCGTGAATCCCAATGACTGCGTCCCCACCCTTAAAGGAGTCCAACACCGGCGAAAAGCCCGATAGCCCATACGCATAGGGGCCGTAGATGCCAGTGGGGTCCGGCGGCTGCAGCAATTCACGAATATAGTAGATGCCGCCAGGCGTCGGGCGGTCGTCGCGTCCCACGCCGATCGCGGTCTCCATCAGAAGTTCTTGATCGTTGTAGACCTTGAGGTCAAAATTGCTCAGCGAGACGTCAATCCAATACCGGGTGTCGGCCAGCGTGACATCTTCTGCGCGCACCCATGCTGTCGAACCGTTGGGGCGTACTGGCAGCCACACTTCAAGCCAGCCATCAGTCACCGTCTTTACCAAAAACACCAACGGGGTCTCATCTGGCACGGTCAACACGTCGGCCGCATCGATTGTCTCGGTGTCTGAAGTGTTGGGGTCCGGGTAGACGTCGATCGTGTCACTCTTGGCGGTCGCGACCTTGGACAACGTCGCACGAGTAGGCGCGGGCGTCGAGGACGGCTGTGGCGTCGCATCTAGAGCGGTGATCGCCGCCGTCGGCGACTGGGATGAGGACGGGGACGGGTCCAGTGGCTGGTCCGCAGAACAACCGGAAACCACTAAGACGAGCACACACACTGGTGCGATTGCACCACCTAATTTGCGCACGGGCCCTCCCCCAGCGTTGCGTCAACGAAACATTCTTAGGATACGCGCAGATGCTCTTAGCGTGAAGGGGAGAAACCGAACCGTGACACGGCTACCCGTCCGGCGAAGTAGACAGTGCCGGCTGTCAGGACAATAGAAAAACGGCCCAGTCTTAGGACTGGGCCGTTCAGATGGAGCCGCCTGTGAGAATCGAACTCACGACCTTTTCATTACGAGTGAAACGCTCTGCCGACTGAGCTAAGGCGGCGAACCCAACTCGCGCTGGGGTCGAGCAGATAGTCTAGCGGGTCAACACTGCTTTCCAGAACTCGGAACCACGCCGTCCACCATGTAGCCATCGACGGCATCAATCACACACTGGTTCGAGCGCCCATACGCGGTGTGTCCCTCTCCGTCCCACTCAAGCAGTGAGGCATTGCCCAGTTGCTCAGTCAGCGAGCGAGCCCACTTGATAGGGGTCGCGGGGTCGTTCAGTGTCCCTACTACCAGCATCGGTCCAGTCGCGCTCGTCTGGGCCAACGAGGTGATCGATTCGTTGGGATCCCACTTCCAACCGTCACAACCAGTTCCCGCTGCGTAGGCCCAACCGAGCGTTGGCGCAGCAGTTTCCACAGCATCGGCGAAGTCGTTGTACTCGTCGATTGTGTACGGCTCCTCAACGCCAGCGTCCATGCAGTTTATTGCCGTGAACGCCTCAGTCGAGTTGGAGCTGTAGTTGCCACTCGAGGGGTCACGATCAAGGTAGAAATTAGCCAACTGGAACGCGATTGAAGCGGAGTTCTGTTCAATGACCTCGTTAAGAGCCTGCATCAAATAGGGCCACGATCCCTGGTCGTACAGAGTCACGGCGATTCCATAGAACATGATCGTGCCGTTGACCTCCAGATCCTGCCCCGATGGGTAGCCTTCGTCGCGGGCGGTAATGCTGATGTCGTGAATCTGAGTCTTTGCTGCATCGGTATCAGCGTCGAGCAGGCAATCGTCCTGCCCGTAGCACCATTGGACGAAGTTCGTCAGCGCTAGTTCAAAGCCCTTTGCCTGATCGATCGAGAACTCCTCGTCGTCCAGCAAAAAGTCGACCGCTCCATCTAGTGTCATGCGCCCTACTTTGAGCGGGTAGAGCTCGGCGTACGTGGCGCCCAATTCAGTGCCGTAAGAAAAGCCCATGTAGTTGAGAACGTCGTCGCCCAGCACGGCGCGAATCACGTCCATGTCGCGTGCGGCACTGACCGTGTCCACGTTCTCAAGTATCGGGCCAGTGAGTTCGCGGCAGTTGTCCGCAAACGCCTCAAATGTCTCGCGCGCGGCATCGATATCGGCCTGAGACTCGACCACGACATCGGGAATGTAATACGCGTCGATGGCCTCGCCGTCGCCGCAATTGACAGGCGCCGATGCGCCCACGCCGCGGGGATCAAACCCGATCACGTCGTACGCGTCCAGTAATTTCTCGCCTGCGCTCACCGCGAAGAACTCAGCGAAGTCCAGCCCAGACGCGCCTGGCCCACCCGGGTTGATCAGCATCGACCCCAGGCGCGCGTCCGTGTCGAGCGCAACCTGGCGGTTGACCGCGATACCGATGGTCGGGCCATTGGGGTTGGACCAGTCCAGCGGAACTTGAACCGTTGCACATTCGAGGTCGTCGCAGCGCTCCCAGCTGATCTCTTGGTCGTAAACGCGAGAGTCAGTGGGCGCGACGGGAGCAGCCGTGGATTCTGCAGGCACCGATGGTGTGCCGGCGCCGTCTTCCGGTGACACCTGGTCACGCTCGGGGACGCAAGCCGTCAGCAGGAGGCTCACCGCGGCGACGGCGGCAAGGAGTCGCACAGTGCGCGTGAAAGTCATTGCACAACGTTATCCGACAGATCAGACACGCCCGTGCGCGTCGCGAGAAACTGGCTAGCTCCGCGGACGGAGCGCGAGTGCCATCGCTTCAAGCGCGAGCAGCGGCGAAACGTTCCCGGCTAGTCGCACGCGAGCAGTACCGAGCGCGTCCAAGCACCGCATCGTGTCCGTGAGGGTGGTCCGAGCCGCAAGCTGCTCCACATGGCCGCGGTGCGATTCGTTGATCAGTTCAACCGCCGCGCCCACTTGGATCGCGGCGCAGTCGCGGTATAGCGACTGCAAATCAGTGATCGCACGGTCAAGCACGTCGCGCTTGAGGCGCGTTGCTCGTCGCTTCTGGTCGTCCTCAAGTTGCTTGACCTGAGCCCGCAGTGCGGGCGGGAGTCGCCCGCCATCGTCCGCGCCCAGCGTTCGTAGCAGCGCATTGCGCTCGTCGGCATCACGCTCATCGGAGGCCGCCTTTGCGTCCTCTTCCGCCACCTGGACCAGATCTGCGGCCGCCAGCACAGCGTCGCCGACTCCCCTAATTTCAGTGGCCAGCGACACGATCTGATCTCGACGGGCGCGGGCCTGTGGGTCCCGTGCCAGCCTTCGGGCGACCCCGATGTGGCTCTGCGCCGCGAGCGCTACCTCCCTCGCCAACCCGGGCTCAACCCCGTCACGTGTGACAAGCAGCTCAGCCACCGCGTCAGGATCCGGCATCCGCAGGTTGACCACGCGGCAGCGCGAACGAATCGTGATCGCGACGTCTTGCGGCGCCGGCGCGCACAATAGCCACACAGTGCGCGGAGGTGGCTCCTCGATCGACTTCAACAGCACGTTGGACGTCCGCTCCGTCATACGGTCAGCGTCTTCAATCACAATCACGCGCCACCGGCCTTGGCTGGGCGCGCTTTGTGCCGCCGAAATAAGGTCACGCACCTCGTCGATGCTGATGGTCACCTTCTCGGTAGCGACCAATGTCACGTCCGCGTGTGCACCGCTCAGTGCCGTCATGCACTGGTGGCAGGTCCCGCATCCGCCTGCCTTGCACTGCAGCGCCGCGGCAAAGGCGCGGGCCGCATGGGAGCGCCCGGAGCCGGGAGGGCCTGTGATGAGCCACGCGTGCGTCATCGACCCTGTAGAGCCGACTGCGGCCTGCAAAGGCGCGATCTGTTCCTCTTGGCCGACGACGTCGTCCCAGACGCTCACGTGGCGCCTCCACTGCCAACTCGCGACGCGGCATCGGCGACGGCCATGACGACGTCCTCGTGCACGTCTTCGATGCTGCGGGCCGCGTCAATGACTGCGTATCTTTGTGGCTCGCGCGCCGCACGACCAAGAAATGCCTGCCGGATCAGCGATGCGTGCTCGGCGGTCTCCCGCTCAACCCGATCGAGTTCGCGGTCAAGCCTGCCCGCCACGGGCTCCATGTCAAGCACGATCGTGAGGTCGGGCAGCAAATTCTCGGTGGCCCACATCGAGATGCGCTCCACCTCCTCACCAAGTCCGCGAGCGCCGCCCTGATAAACAATCGAGGAGTCGAGGTAGCGATCCTGAACAACCACAGCGCCAGATTCGAGCGCCGGGCGCACTACAGAGGCCACGTGGTGGGCACGATCCGCGGCGTACAGCAATGCCTCCGCGCGGGGCGCTACGTGGCCGCCATGCATGATCGCCTGCCGCAGCTGCTGACCTAAATCCGTGCCACCGGGCTCGCGGGTCGTCACAACATTCTTGGCGCCGCCGAACTCCGAGCGCAGATAGGCCGCAAGGAGGTCGATTTGCGTGGTCTTACCCACACCATCGCCGCCCTCAAACACCACAAAGAATCCGCACGAGTCCATGCGCCATACGCTACCGGGCGCTACCCACACGGCACGACCGTTCGTCGCGAAATTGACGCCCGGACGCGGCGACCAACCAAACCAGACAGACCTGCCGTCCGAATTACTTAAGGTAGGACACACCCCACGCGCGCCGCGAGCGAAGGAAAATTATATGAAATCCCGATGGCCCATCGTCGCCGCTGCACTCATGACGCTCCTCGCCGCCGGCTGTGCCAGCCAGGCGCCAAACGCGACGGCCTCGCCGTCGACAAGCCTGACCGCAGCATCGGCCAATGATCCGGTCACCCTTATTCTTGGTGACTCCTACACAGAGGGAACTGCGCTGGCTCCCGATGACCTTCAGTACCGATGGGCGACGGCGCTGGCACAGCGGCTGGGCTGGGAAGAGGTCAACGCGGGTTGCAACGGCTCCGGCTACACACGCCGTGGCGGGGTATGTGGGAACAACTACCTGGAGCGGATCCCTCAATTAGCCACCGTAAAACCGGACATCATCATCGTGTCGGGAGGTGTGAACGACCTCAGCGCGACGCCGCAACTGATCGACACACAGGTCCGTGACACGTTCACGGTGCTTCGGGAGACCTTTCCAGCCGCGCGGCTGTACGCCGTCAACGGTATTTACTACACCGGCGTGGACACTCCCCCGCTGCTGGCGCGCCTGAACGAATCGGTCGCACTCGAGGTCGACCACGCGGGCGGAACCTACCTCGACATCGGTGAGCCATTGCTGGGCCACCCGGAACTGATGGCAGGGGATGGACTCCACCCCAACCCCGCCGGTCACGCCTTGATTGCCGACCTCACCGAGGCCGCGCTCACGCGAGCAGGCGCATTCGAGCCCGTGCAATCAGGTAACTAGGCGCAACCGGCCCGATGCGCTATTCGCCCGGGTAGACCACGCCAACCTGGGCGCGGATTTCGTCGAGGATACGCATGAGCTCGATTGACTGCTCAAGCGGGTGTAGTGCGCTCTCGGTGTCACCGGCAGCGACCCGACGAGCCACCTCTGCGGCCTCGTACTGGAAGCCGTTCTCGACGGTGCCGTCAAAGGTCCACGGGGTGCCATCGAGCGGGGTCACGGTGAAACGCGTGGGTGCGTAGAACATGTCCTCGAGTTCGATGCGGCCCTTGGCGCCGGCCACGTGCGCTGTGACCGATGTGCGCGCCTCCATGGTGGTGGTGAGCGAAGCCTGCGCGCCCTTGCTGGGGTAATCGAAGATCATCGAGATTTGTCCGTCAACGCCGGTGTCGCGAAGGCGGCCCACTGCGGTGATCTGCTCGGGAACGCCCAGGATGTCGTGCGCGAACGCCACCGGGTAGATGCCGAGGTCCAACAGGGCCCCGCCCGCGAGTTCCGGGCGCACCATGCGCTCGCGGTGGGTCAGCATCTGACCGTGGTCAGCCTGGATGGAGATTACGTCGCCGATGTCTCCGCGTGCAATCACCTCGCGCATCGCGTAGATGTGGGGCAGGTGGCGTGTCCACATGGCCTCCATGAGGAACACGCCCTTGGCACGGGCGGCGTCCACGACCAGTTGCGCCTGCGCCTCGTTCTGCGTAAACGACTTCTCCACAAGCACGTGCTTGCCAGCGTTGATGGCGAGCAAGGCAGGCTCGTGGTGGTTGTTGTGCGTGGTCGCGACGTAAACGATATCGACGTCCGGGTCGGCGACCAGTTCCTCGTACGATCCGTAGGCCTTGGAGATGGACTTCTCGTCGGCGAATTCTTGAGCGCGCTCGACGCCGGATGCGGCTGCGACCGCCACAATGTCCGATGCGGTGTAGTTGGTGACGGCATCGGCAAGCTTGCGAGCAATTCCGCCGGCGCCGAGGATGCCCCAGCGGTATGCCGGTGCGGACATGGGGTCGGGCGCGGGTGCGGTGAAGTGAGTAGTCATACCGTCACCCTAGCAACGCGTGCACCCTCGAGGTAGACGCTCGGTGCATATTCGTTGCTTCCTAGTGCAAATTGATCCGCCGCCCCGAGTTGGAGTGCTCCTGCGAACCGACCCTCCCGCACCTCCCACGAACCGTCCCTGACACATGGAGCGGGACCGGCCCGCGTGTCGCGTGCCGCCACGCCGGGCAGCCATCGCCTAGGTGTCAGTGACGGTTCAGGCAGTGCCAGCCGGGTGGCGGCCCGCCACGGCACGCGCAAGCGTGGCACCACGAGGAGGCCCGACCGATGCGGCGACATCCCTAGCCACGATGGCGCGATCGGCAAGAACTTCAGCAGCTGCGAAGCGCAGCACCCGGTATCCGAGTTGTGCGAGCGCCCTGTCACGGCGACGGTCACGAACAAATGCGGCCGGATCCGAGTGGTACGCGCGCCCATCGATCTCAATCACTGCACTGTCATTAACCACGAGGTCAACCCTCCCAATGGTGGTGAACGTCACCTGCTGCCGGGGTTGGTATCCCGCCTCAATCAGCGCGAGGCGGGCCAGTGTCTCCGGCGGCGAGTCCGCTTCGGCAGACGCCATGGCACGCAGCCTCCTTCCGGCGCTCCCGGGAACCGCATCGAGCGCAGAGCGCGAGATCGACCCTGACCTGAGTAGATAGTCCGTGGCGACTAATAGCGTCGGGAAATCGGCGCACCGGGCGGCGTGCCCGAGCGCTGTGGGCATGTCCACCGAGCGCACGCCAGTGAGTACCGGGCCACGGTGAAGGACCACATCGGACTGCCAGCGCACGTCGCCCGAGGTGATGCCCCGGTCCCTCGGAACTGCCAAATGCACGTCGCTCAGGTCAGCCCCCAAGAGTGGAACGTCCCATGCCGCTAGCGCGGTGACGCACGTCATTCTGGCTCGCATCATCGCGGAGAGTACTTGCGCGCGGGCGGCCTTCGGAAGCGCATAGCAGCCTCGATAGGGCCGCGCCACCGTGCCGACGCTCACTGCGGCGGCCAAGGCGCGGCGGCTTACTTGCATCAACAGCAGGTCCTCGCGGCGCGCAGCGCCTCCGCGAACCGTCAGTGCCTGGGTTGGGTCCACCTATCAAACGTCGCCCGCCTCGGTGCCGGTGACTGCCCCACTCCCGAAACTCGTGCATCCAGCGCTTGTGCCTGCAGCCGGTGGACATCAGCGGCGCCGAGCGGACCCGGAGCCCGAGCCCGAGCCCGAGCCCGAGCTTGATGCAAACCGTCCCTGACACAGTTGTTGGCGCGCGCAGGCGTGTCAGGCGCAACGCTCCGCCACCCGGCCCCGTCGTGTGTCAGGGACGGTTCGAGGAGTGCGGCCCTAAGACAGATGAGGGGGCGCCGATGGTGGGGTCGGTGTGCGCGCCCGAGCGATACAGGTCGTGGGCGTACCCAACCGATGCGGGTCGGCGTGCGAACTGGTCATATGCGAACTACTGAAACGCGACCGATCTTCCGCCCCGCACCCGTCGTGCCCGCCGCACCCGCGACACCCGTCGTGCCCGCAGCGCCCGCGACACCCGTCGTGCGCAAGCGGACAACCCCCACCCGTACCGGAACCCTTGGCGTGATCGCCATCGTAGGCGCAGGAGTGTGGATAGGGACTGTTGCGACATTCCATGTGATCCGCCCCGACCTGTCACCCGGCAACGCTTATATCTCGAACTACGCGCGCGGCGACTGGGCGTGGGTCATGCGCGGCGCGTTCGTCATCAATGCAGCGGGTTGGGCTGCGGCTGCCATCGGGGTGCGCCGCACACTGGATACCGCGCGAGGCGCGAGGCTGCTCGTTGTCTTCCCCGCGATCGCGGCCTTCGGTATGCTCGTCGCCGGCGTGTTTCGCGCCGACCCGCTGGGCACCGACAGTCACAGTCTTGAGGGCATCATTCACGGTCGAGCGGCCGGTGCGGCGTTCATCGCCCTGATCCTCTTCGGGCTCGTCGGCTGGGCTGTCTTTCGCCGCACCGATGCGTGGGCCGCCTGGGCGGTACCGTCACTGGCGTTCGGCGTACTCGCAATGGTGCTGCTCGTCGCACTCACCGTATGGCCGACGCTGGTGGGCGACGGGTTCGGGTGGTGGCAGCGCGCCCTGGCAGCCGTGCTGATCCCCGGCTGGCTGGGTGCGATCGGCATGCGGCTCACCGCCCGCGGCAGCATCAAGCAACTGAGGGCTGCGTACCGTCACTGACACATTCAGATCGCCGCGTCGGCGCGTCAAACTCGACACGCCGTCAGTGGATACCCGGTTGCGTCAGGGACGGCCCGGCGAACCGAAAGGTGCGAATTCAGCGACCGGGACTACTCCTTTTCGGGAGCGGCCTTCTTTACCGGCGCCTTCTTTGCGGCCGGCTTCTTCGCAGCAGCAGGCTTCTTCGCAGCAGCCTTCTTGGGGGCCGCCTTCTTAGCCGCGGGCTTCTTCTTGGCCGGCGCACGCTTCTTGGCGGGACCCTTGGCGCGCTTGTCCGCAAGTAGCTCGATGGCACGCTCGTGGTTCATCTCATCGACGGTCTCGCCGCGCGGGATGGTCACGTTGGTCTCGCCGTCGGTGATGTATTCGCCAAAGCGGCCGGCCTTGATCACGATCGGCTTCTCACTCGCCGGGTCGACTCCTAGTTCTTTGAGCGGCGGCGCGGCGGTACGCCCTCGCCCGCGCTTGGGCTGCGCATAGATCGCGAGCGCCTCGTCCAGCGAGATATCCAGCAACTGGCCCTCGTCCTCGAGCGAGCGCGAGTCGGTGCCCTTTTTAAGATACGGGCCGTAACGGCCATTTTGCGCGGTGATCTCCGCCTTGTCCTCGGGGTCGATACCGACGACGCGGGGAAGGCTCATCAGCACTACCGCATCGTCCAGGCGGATCGTTTCCAGCTGCATCGACTTGAAAAGCGAGGCTGTCTTAGGCCGATCCTTGGAATCCTCGGGCAGGATCTCTGTGACGTACGGGCCAAAACGCCCGGCCTTGGCGACGATGGTGCGGCCGGTTTCAGGGTGCGCACCGAGCTCGCGCTCGTCGCCCCCCTGGCTCGCAAACAGTTCCTCTGCCTTGGCTACCGTGAGTTCGTCCGGCGCGAGGTCCTCGGGAATCGACGCGCGCTGCTGCTCGCCCTCCACTTCGCGCTCAATGTACGGTCCGTAACGACCGTTTCGCGCGGCGATGCCGTCGCCGATCTGGAATGTGTTGATAGCACGCGCGTCGATCTCGCCCATGTTCTCTAGCAGTTCGCGCAGGCCCTCAGCTTTGGCATCGGGGCTACCGAAGTAGAACTCCTGCAGCCAGTCCTTCATGGCGCGCTCACCTGACGCGATGCGGTCCAGGCCCGCCTCCATGTCGGCCGTGAAGCCGTAATCGACTAGCGACGGGAAGTGCTCTTCTAGCAAGCCCACAATTGAGAATGCGAGCCACGTAGGCACCAGATTGCGCCGCTCAATGTGCACGTAGCCGCGAGAGATAATCGTGTCCACGGTCGACGCATAGGTAGACGGGCGGCCGAGCTTGCGGTCCTCGAGTTCCTTGATCATCGCGCCCTGCGTGAAGCGGGGCGGCGGGTTGGTCGCGTGGGTCAGGGGCTCTAGGTCGCTCGCATCAACCGCGTCGCCCTCGGCAACCTGAGGCAGACGGGAGTCGCCCTCGCTGGGCTGCTTGCCGTCCTCGTCTTCGTAGCGGGCCTTCTCCGTGGTTTCGATATAGAGTGCACGGAATCCGGGGGACGTCAGAATGGTTCCCGACTTGGTGAACTCAACCGCATGACCCGCGGAGGACTTCGCGCCGATGGTGATGGTGGACGTGGTGCCCACGGCATCGGCCATCTGGGAAGCGAGGGTGCGCTTCCAGATCATCTCGTACATACGGAACTCGTCGCCGCGCAGCTGGGTGCGCAGCGATTCGGGAGTGCGGAACTTGTCGCCGGAGGGGCGAATGGCCTCGTGCGCCTCTTGGGCATTCGAGTCAGCCGATGCGTAAACGCGCGGCGACGTAGGCACGGAGTCAGAACCAAAGAGCTCAATCGCCTGCGACCGGGCAGCCTTGATGGCCTCACCTGACAGCGTGGGCGAGTCGGAACGCATATATGTGATGTAACCCTGCTGGTACAGGGCCTGCGCGACTCCCATCGCCTGGCGTGCTCCCAGGCTCAGCTTGCGGCTTGCCTCTTGGATCAGCGACGACGTAATAAACGGCGCAACCGGACGCTTCTTGTACGGCTTGGACGAGACATTGACGATGGAAAAGTCGGCGTTCGCGAGGCCCGCGGCCAGCGCTCCTGCCGCACCTGCGGTCAGGTGGTGAGCCTTCTCGGAGGTCAGCACACCGCGGTCATCAAAGTCCTTACCGCTGGCTACGCGGGCACCGTCGACCTTGGAAAGTTTAGCGGCGAAGCGAGTTCCCGCATCGGGCCCCGCCTTGGCTGCGAACGTCGCAGTGAGGTCCCAATACTCGGCGGACTGGAACGCCATGCGCTCCCTCTCGCGGTCCACCACGAGTCGTAGCGCGACGGACTGGACACGACCAGCGCTGGAACCTTGGCCCACCTTGCGCCGCATGACGTCTGACATGTCCCAGCCATAAAGGCGGTCCAGGATGCGGCGCGTCTCCTGCGCCTCCACCATCTCCATGTCGATATCGCGCGGCGCTGCCATGGCGCGCTCAATACCCTCCCGGGTGATCTCGTGAAAAGCCAAGCGCTTCACGGGGACCTTGGGCTTGAGCACCTCAAGCAGGTGCCACGCGATGGCCTCACCCTCACGGTCCTCATCCGTTGCGAGGTAGACCTCGTCGGCGTCCTTGAGTCGGCGCTTGATGTCGGCGACCGTCTTCTTGGCGCGTACTGACACCTGGTAGTACGGCTCGAAGCCGTTGTCAACGTCGACGCCGTACTTTCCGAACGGACCCTTCTTCACCTCCGCAGGCATCTCCCGAGGCTCGGGAATGTCGCGAATGTGGCCCACGCTCGACACGACGTCGTAGTCGTCGCCAAGATAACCGCCAATGGTTCCGGCCTTGGTTGGTGACTCGACGATCACGAGTTTGCGGGTCATGGGACCTACTTTCTGAAGAGATGGTGCCGGGCTCAAAATGAACGAGCGCGACGGTCACAGGATACATACCGATTCGTAGACCGCGACCCGGGGGCCCTGGAACCGTTTACCGCTTGGTTGCTTTGAGGTGCCACAGTAGGGCTATGGACATCACTCGCGTATCCCAAGCCATGACCGATGCCGCGGACGCTGAAATACGCCCTCGCTTCCGTGCTCTCAAAGACAGCGAGATCGACCTCAAGGGCCCCAACGACTACGTCACCGATGCCGACAAACTGGCCGAGATCTTTCTCACCCGTCGCTTGCGCGAGATCATCGACGCCCCTGTCGTAGGCGAGGAGGCAACCGCGCTCGACCCTACCTTGCCCGACATTCTCGCCGATGCCGCAGCAGCCTGGGTCGTCGACCCCGTCGATGGCACGTATCACTTTGTACATGGTTCCCAGACGTACGCCGTGATGGTGGCGTACATGGAGTCAGGCGTCGCGATCGCCGGATGGATCCTCCACCCAGAGTCTGGTGACCTATATATAGGAGTACGCGGTGAGGGCGCCACGCTCAACGGATCCTCGATCGCGCCGCGCATCGTGGGAGACCACACCTCGGCCGGCCGCACGTTGGGCTTTCTCAAAGGCGCCGCCTCAGCCCGCTTCGTTGACGCCTCGCTTCGTGATGCCCTACGCGCCGGGCAGGAGAGCATCGGCGAGGCTGTAGAGCCGCGCATGTGTGCCGGGTGGGATTACGCCGACCTACTGACGGGCCGTACCGACTACTTGCTGTTCTCCCGCACGCATGCTTGGGACCACGCGCCCGGTGCCGCGATCGTCCGCGAAGCCGGATTCGCGGTGCGACGCATCGATGGCTCGGAGTACATGCCCGGAGTGCAGGGCGCACCCCTACTGACCGCACCAATTGACCTGTGGGACGACGTCGCGGCCGCCATTGCTCCGGCATTTTTGGCGGAGCGCGCCTAACACCAGCACGGCACACCCACCTCACACCGCGCACGCAAAAGGAGGGCCCCTAGGGGCCCTCCTCCGCTTGAGAGACGTGGACTAGACGGTCGCTGGCTGGCGGACCGATTCGGTCGCGAGTGCTTCCTTCTTGTTACCGCCAGCAATCCACACCAGCGCCAGACCGGTACCGAGGAAGGTCAGTCCGAGTCCTGCGATCAGTGCCACGATGCCGAGGCTGAGCTGGAGGGTGGACGCGGTCACAGTACCGACGCCGAGCTCACCGATCAGTGCGTGAGCCGTTCCGGACCAAGCCATCTCACGTGCCGGACCGTCGAGGGGGTGCTGGCGGTCGAAGCCGGTCCAGTACCTACCGTCAGTTGCTACCTCGTAAGTACCGGCAGCGAAGGTCTCGCCTTCGTACTCCACGGGCTCGTCCAGCACTACCGTGTTGGTGCCGTTCAACGTGTGGTAAGCAACGAGTGCCATCTGGTACATGTACTCAGTTCCGGTGTTGACCAGCGGGTCATCGGGGTTGAGGTCTGAGTCTACTACTGGGTAGCCCCAGTCATCTTTCAGAAGTGTGAGGATCGCTTCGGCGCCGGCTGGTTCGCCGCGGTCGACAAGGACGCCCTCGTCGTTGTAGCTCAGCGTAACGTTCTGAGCCTCACTAAAGGTCTGTAGCGAGTGCTGGCCGTCGGCGACCATTGAGTAGGCGAATACGCTACCGCCCATGAAGAGCACGCCAATGATGGACAGTGCCAGACCGAGGAGCTTGATGCGGGATTTCATGATTGCTTTTCCTTTTTTTAGGGATTTTTATCTGCCATTACAAGAATGGCCCTGATAAGAACGCCCTACCCAGGACTAATGGCCCGTGTACGCTTACGCCAATAAACGAGCACCGCGTCGAGCCTCGCGAACAGGGCAAGTCGGCTCGTTAGGATTAACCTCTGGTCATGAGTTTTCCCGTCGCCAACCAGCGGCGGTTCGCGGTCGCGTCGACTGTGAGGCTCACCTGTATCAAAGCGGTATAGAGCTACGTGCCGCCTCCACTAGGGCCACACAAACCGGGGGAAAGAAATGGCGAAGTTGTACTTCCGCTACGGGGCGATGAACTCAGGCAAGTCGACGATGCTGTTGCAAGCCGCATTCAATTACGAGGAGCGCGACCAGCGCCCGCTGATCGTCAAGCCCGGCGTTGACACCAAAGCTGGGGAGCACGTCTCGTCCCGCATCGGCGCATCACGACCGGTCGATGTGCTGCTCACCGCTGACCAGTCGTTGCGGGATAGCGTGAGCGCATACGCACCCTTGGGCGAGATCGCCGCGGTATTCATCGACGAGGCACAGTTCCTCACCCCGTCGCAGGTCGATGAAGCATTTGTGATGGCGGTCACCGATGGTGTGCCGGTGTTGGCGTATGGGTTGCGTGCTGACTTCACGACGCGTTCGTTCCCTGGGTCCTTGCGGCTCCTGGAGATCGCACACTCGGTCGAAGAGTTGAAGACGATCTGCCGCTGCGGCTCCAAAGCGGTATTCAATGCGCGTCGAGTGAACGGGGAGTTCGTCAGTCACGGCGACCAGGTCGCGATCGACGGGGAGCACGCCGAATACGAGTCGCTGTGCGGCCGTTGCTACCTCGCCAAAGTAGGTCCCGTCCGACACGGGTAGCCGTCCACTACGTTTCAAAGGGCCCCGACAGGTGTGCGGCCCGGGGGCACTGGCCACGCGGCTGGACAAGTCAACGACGACGGGCTACGCCTGAAAATACGGACGTACTCAGCGCTGGTGCAGGCTATCGAACCGGCAGGACAGTGGGTGGTTGTTGCTACGCCAGGCAAGGACCTTCCGATCGATCATTCTGCCGTGAGAGCGGCTTCCATCCCACGTACCGACTCGTCCACAATTGCCTGCATGGACCGCTCGGCACCGACCGTGTCGCCGGACGCCACCGCCTCGGCGACATCGGCGTGCAGGCGTGTTGCTGCGGGGTTCGGGTGGTCCGGCATCAGGTCATGGCGGATCCGACCGGCGAGCACCTCGCCGACGACCGATGCCAGGGCCGCAAACATGTCGTTGCCCGAAGCCTCGAGCAAGGTGCGGTGGAAGGCAACGTCGTACTCGAGGTACGCGACAAGATCGCCTCGCTTGCCCGTCACCGACATCCCGATGACGGCTTCGGTCAGCCTGCCGCACTGCTCTGGGCTCGCGTGCAACGCCGCCAGCTCAGCGGCTACCGGCTCGACACTATGCCGGAGCTCGCTTAACGACCGCAACTGACGGGCCCGGTCGGGTCCTGCCAGGCGCCACCGGATCAGACGCGGGTCGAAGACGTTCCATTCGCCCCGCGGACGCACCGTGACCCCTACTCGACGGCGGGTTGTGACCAGTTGCAGCGTCTCGAGCACCTTCACTACATCGCGGGTGACGGTCCGCGAGACTCCGTACTCCTGGGCGATCTCGTCGATCCGCATGACGTTACCCTCGGCGAGCGCACCCGACACCAGCGCCGGGCCGAGCTTCGCCAGCACCTGCTCGTGCAGACCAGCCTGGGCCTCAGACTCCTCATCGGTCATGGCGCCGATCCCTCCCAAGCGCACCGGACTACGCTAAATGACACGACTTACTTTCCGGGGTTGATTTCATCATA